>Ga0209489_105114_pt1 | contig 23266 bp, 14 predicted proteins | sample SiratrowhiteBW_FD_187527 | JGI IMG/M metagenome (GOLD analysis project Ga0209489, IMG submission 187527) | Root nodule microbial communities of legume samples collected from California, USA - Siratro white BW (SPAdes) (version 2) | ecosystem: Host-associated > Plants > Roots > Nodule | place...
ATATATATATATATATATATATATATATATATATATATATATATATAATGTTATTAATTTTGTTTATACCAACATTATGAAATATTATTTATTGTATTTATTAAATGTTTATTTTGTAAAAATTTTTGTTTTGGTTATTTTTTCTCTATGATTTTTTTTTTGACGTGAAATATTTGTCAATTAGTTTATATTTAATTTCTTATGTAAAGTTTAATTCTAAATTGATAATGATTTTCTTTTTCATAATTACTTTACAATACATTTCAATATTATTTTTGAAAATTAAACTTAGTTGTTTACAAGAATCTTGTATATTTTACTTAAATCATCTTATTTAAATAATGATTGATCATAGTTTAGAATCATTCAAAATGCTCAGCGTTTATTGGAAGTGTTGTTCTATTTATTTTCTTTAACAAAAACTATAATGGACTAGAAAGTCTGGTGAAATTTACTGAGAATCAATTTCATAACAAATTCATCAAATAACAAAATTAGTTCGTCCTAAATTTGACCATACCTAAATGAAAATAAAAGAAAATAACAGTCTAAATTTTATCTTTTATATTTTTTTTATTGCAATCACATAAGAAAACACGTCTAATCTTGCTCTTGAATGATCTTACAAGTTTTTATTTCACACTTCAGACACTTTTGCAAGCAAGAATCAACTACCGTCACGTTACCGTGAGCATCTGATACAAAAAAATCATTATAAGAAAGATGTAAGAACACATTTAGTTTAGTTATAAACAATAAAATCATTAAACAAATATGAATTTGGTTAAAGAATAAATACCTATATCAACGGTGATGGTCTTATTTGCGCCACAACTTCTAGCACAATTGGAGTCAGCAATTGGTAGTTCACATTTGATCATACACCCAAGAAAACACAAGATATAGGGTTCAAATACAAGTATACATTTAAGAGAACATAAAATAGGACATGGGAAAGCCTCAACTTTTAGAATTGGCACAAAACCAAACATAATCATCATCAAAATTGCAACTCCATTAGCCTTCATTCTATTTTTCTCCATAACTTTTCTCCCAGTCTCTACACCCCACCTCAAGAGTTTGTATAGATATTCTTGCTGTGACGTTTTAGGGAAAATCAATATCAATTTATAGTCACATAATATTGTTTGTAAAATAATTAACTTTTACTTCCCGTTAAAATTGTGTGTTAAAGCCTTTCAGATATTAAGGGTAACGTCAAGTCCATGTATAAAAAACACTTTAGATCTAATATATTTTATTTTTGTTTTTAATATAGTTTAGTCGGTTCTACTTTAACTCCTCATAATTATGTGTCAAAGCCTTTCAAAATTAAGAGCCACATCAACTTGATGTGTGAGTAAGTAAATGAATTTATAAGACTTAAAAACACACTTAGGTCCACCTTATTTTATTTTATTTTTAATATAATTTGATCAGTTTTACTTAACTCCTAATTAAAATTATCTGTCATGTCTTTTACGATTAAGGGGCCACATCAAGTTGATGTGTGTATAAATGAATTTATAAGACTAAAAAACGCAATTAGGTTTACCATATTTTATTTTTATTTTTTATCAGTTTTACTTTAACTGCTAATTAAAATTGTGTGTCTAAGTCTTTTAAATTAAGGGCTACATCAAGTTGATGTGTGTGTGTAAATGAATGTTTAAGACTAAAACACTTGGGTCCACCTAATTGTTTTTGTATAGTTTGGTTAGTTTTATTTTGATTTCATGAAACATGTATGCTATATCAAATCAATTCTTCTAATAAATTTTATTTTTCTAATAACATCGTTAATATGAACTTCTTTCCGAAAAAAAAAAAAAGATTTGAAAACAAATCTCGTAAATATATTCTTTTTAAATTAAAAAGTGGTGCTTATTTAAACATCTCCCTTTAATTTTAATAAACTCATATTTAATTCACCTTAAAATATTATTTTTATTAACAAGAAACTCTGTAAAAAAATGTTTTAATGACATTTTTTTTATGTATCACCTAAGTTGAAAAAATCAAAATATTAACATATTTGAATTAGTATATATATATATATATATATATATATATATATATATATATATATATATATATAATACATTGATTCCTTATGTCTATAACATCGTTACGTTTAAATAAGTAGATTTTGAAATTGTAAAACATAAATTGTTTTAAGATAATAATTAAAGACTAAGGCATTGTGTGGTATATTCCGAACACTGTTGCTTTTAAGTATTTATCATAAGCAGTTTTCATTAATTTTTTATTTTAGTATGATTGTTTATAAAACTAGGTTTAGTGTTTCATATAGCAGGTTTTTACATGGTTTGGTAATTAATAGTTTTTCAATAAGATTCTATTTCTTGAGTGTTACATTTTTTATGTAAAATATATTTATATTAAAATATTTAAAATAATAAAATGATCTCACTAAAATTGTAGTGATATAAACTAATTGTAGATTCAGGGAGAATCCGACTTATATGTGATCATAATTTCTATTCTCTTATTCTTAATCAAGTGTTGTAAGAAAGCCTCTTTTTTTAATTTATATTCATCAAATAAAAAGTTCTTAAACACCATTAACCTGTTGTGTATATAATCTGATTTCTTCTTACAATGTAATAAGTACGTAGTAAACATTTAATATATATAAATTCAATAATTACTTTAATATATGCATTTTTAATGAACCTTTAATATATATATATATATATATATATATATATATATATATATATATATATAATGTTATTAACGGGGTATTATATTATTTAGTGTATTTATTAAATGTTTATTTTGCACAAACTTTTGTTTTGCGGTGTTTTATGACGGTGATATTATATCTCAATCAGTTTATCACACTGAGTTGCTATGTAATATTTTATCATCATTTTTTTTCAATTACATTTTTTTATCAATAATAACAAATATAATAAATAAGAATATTTTAGAAGTATTTTAACTCTTATATAAAATAATTGTCTTTTACTTTGCTTAATCCTGATAAAAACATTATAATAGCACAACTTTTTTTAATCTTTAAATTTCTTTCTTAGTGTGAAGTTTGCAATTCTTCTATATCATTATATTGCTCTTTGATCTTGTTATCAGTTTCTTGAAGCTCAATCAATTACATTTTTTTGTTATTTACAAGACTTTAATTAATTGGAATATTACTTATGGAGATTAAACTTAGTTGTTTTCTGAACGGCATATTATTGCTTTTACAATAATCTTGTTTATAATAATTAAATAATCTGATCTTAAAATAATGGTTGAACATATATTAAGAATAGTTAAAATGTTTTGGTTTATTGAAAGCGATGTTTATTTATTCTTTTTAATTATAATAGACTAGAAAGTTTGGTGGAATTGATCGAGAATTATTTTTATGACGAGTTCATCAAATAACAAAAATCTTTGATCCAAAATTTGACGATACCTAATAAACCCAACATAATCATGATCAAAACTGCAACCGTGTTACAGCATATAGGCTATACTGTGTCACTGATCATATTTTTTTTCATTTTTGATGTTTTTTTTATATAAGTTGAAGTACTGTTTTAATTTATATTCTTTATTGTCGAAAAAAATATACAACTGTATTAGTTTTCATCCTATTTTTTTCCATCATTTTTCTCTAAGTCTTTATACTCTAGCTCAAGATTTTGTATATGTTATTGATGTGAAATTTTAAGAAATTGAATATCAATGTATAGACACATAAAATTAAGGGTCGTATCAAGTTAAGATATGTATACATGATAAGATTAAAAAACACACTTGGGTCCACCATATTTTTATTTTTATTTTTAGTATAGTTTGGTCAGTGTTCCTCTAACTCCTTAATTATCTGTCAAAGCTACTTCAAGTTTATATATATAAACGAATGTATAAGACTACAAAAATAAACTTAGGTCCGCCATATTTTATTTTCAATTTTTATATAGTCCGGTTTGTTTTGAGTTCTAATTAAAATTGTGTGTCAAAACATTTCAAAATTAAGGGCCACACCAGGTATGGTGTTTAAATGAATGCATACGACTAAAAGACACTTAGGTCCACCATTGTTTTTAAGTCTAGTTTGGTTACAAATCAGCTTTCTGATAAATTTTATGTTAATAATAATCTCTCTAATGAAAATTTCTTCTTAACGTAAATAAGATTTTAATACAGGTTTCGCTAATATAGGTTTTTGAAATTAAATATAAACAACTCTCTTTAATTCTAATAAACTCATAGGATCCATATTAAAATAGTTTTTATCAATGAAAAAACCCATGTAAATAAGATGTTCTAATAATAACATATCTTTGGGTTTTTTTTTCATGGATTACCAAATTGACAAAATTAACGATATTATATTTGAATTAGAATATATCTACATTAGTTCTTTAGGGTTATATCATTATTAATGAATATTAAATAAATGTTATATTAAAAAAAAAAGTAGATTTTTCAAATTCTAAAACAAATTGTTTCAAAGAAAAATTAAAGACTTAAATGAAAGAAAATAGTATATATTTCTTTTAGGACATTGAAATGCGTATTACTATGTAGTATTTGTCAAATTAATATATTTATTTAGCATATAAAATTTAAAATAAATTAATTTGTATCCAAAATTTATATTTCCAAAAACCTTCATTGTGTGTGTAGTATTCTTCTCTTTCTCATTATTAACTCTCAATCTCTCCTTGTTGTTTTTAATTTTCTCTTCATATATCTTATATATTTTAGAATTTGATCACACCATATAATAATTAAGGAGTCAAGAATCATTTTTATTCAATCAAATTTTAAAAAAAGAAATCTCTCTAACTTATATTATTATATACTGAAAATTTTTTTATGAACTCGTTCTAGATATTTAGATTTTGAAATAACACTACCGGTTGATTTTGAAAATTATCTTGAAGATATAAGTATTTCAAGTAAGAAAAACTAACTTTAAATAATGTTATATGCTAGAATATCTAAACGTGGATGTAACATGATCACAAGTCTCAAAAATTTCTTATAAGAATATGATGATTGATTATATATTGTTTGAAAATATAATATTATAAAATAGATAACGTATTATAAAAATGAAAATATTAATAAAATTAAACAAAAAAATATGAATGAGAACATTCTCACTGTCTTTTCTATTAAAAACAAAAGTAAACATCTAAATATATATAATCACTATATCCACTTTAAGTTTAGTTAAATAGATAGAATAAATAAAAATATTACACTAATTCTATTATAAAAAATAAAAAACAAAATAATAAAATTGATGACAATATAATCTTACCATAAAGACAAAATAATATAATCAATATTAAAATTGTAATATTTGAAATGAAATTAATATAAATTTTAATTTATATTCTTCAAATTTTTTCATAAAGAAAAATACTTTTAAAAAAATGTTTAATATTATGATTATGATGTTGGTAATTACGATTATGGTTTTAAAGTACATGTTAAATTTTTATTGTAATGTTTAAACATATATTAGTAGGTTTTGATTATGATTTTAAATTAAACATTATTATGATTTTAAATTAACATTAATGGTAAATAAAAGAGAATGTGCCAGTTGGACACATTTTTATTTAACACGTGAATTGAAATTCCTATGTTGTTCAGTACCACTTCTTTTTCTGGTTAAATGAAATCGGCACAATTTTTTCATTTTTAAGTCATGTATACCTAACACAATTTACTCATCTCGATAAAATAAAAATTTCTCATTTTAAAGAATACTGGAGTAAATTGCATCGGTTAAAAAAAATCATATTTAACTAAACTCAATAAATATTGAAGAAAATAACATCTAAATTTATTTAATTTTTCATATTTTATTACAATCATACATGAAAACATGTATAATCTTTCTCTCTAATGTTATTACAAGTTACTGTAACTTCATACACTTTTCGAAGCAAGAATCGGTCACATTGGTCACGTTACCAAGAGCATCTGATACATAAAATCATTGTAAGAACATAATTAATTCAAGAATAAACAGTAAAAAAATGAAAAAATATGAATATGGTCAGATTATAAATACCAATATCGATGGTGATGGTCTTGTTTACGCACAGCTGGTAGCACAATTGGACTCAGTGATCGACATTTGACGCTTTTTTTCAATACAGTTAACATAGCATTGAATATAGGGTTGTTTTGAAGCTAAACATTCCCTATCACATAATGCACGACATGGCAGATTTACTGCCTCAATTTCTAGAATTTGAACAAAACCCAACATAATCATAATCAAAACTGCAACTCTATTACTTTTCATTATATTTTTTCCCATGACTTTTTTCTAAGTCTCTACACTCTAGCTCAAGATTTTATACTCTTGATGTGCTCAAGATTTTATACTCTTGATGTGAAACTCCAAGTAAAATAGATATCAATTTATAGGCACATAAAATTAAAAGTCATTCAGTTCAAGGTATGTATAAATCATAAGATTAAAAAACGCACTTAGGTAAAAATTATTACATATAGATAAAAATTTATATCTAATTTTAACATTACTTACCTATTTTATCTACATATTAATATTGGTAAGTAATCATATATGGATACACATAGATAAGTAATTATTTTCAGAATTTTTTCTATAAGTAATATTAATAATTAATAATATTATTATTATTATCATAATTATTATTAATATTATTACTATTTTAATATTAATTTTAATGTTATTATTAACATTAATAATAATAATAATTATTATTATTATATTGATTATTTAATATTATTATATTTTGTTAAGTTTATTACTATTATTAATACTGTTATTATTGTTAATATTAATATTAACGTTATCATTAACATTAATAATAATAATTATTATTATTATTATATTACTATTAATATTATATTGTTAATATTATTATTATTAGTAATATTAATATTAATCATATATTATTAATATTCTAATTATATTATTATTAGTGGTAACATTATTATTATTAGTAATATTATTATTATTATTATTATTATTAATATATTCAATATTATTCTTCATATTATAATTATTATTAAAATTATTATTTTTATTAATGTTCTTACGAAAATCTTTTGAAATAGAGTATGGTTAATTTTGAGGAAAGTGAAATTTTAATCTAATTTTATTTCCTCTGATAACAATTGAAAAGCTTGGCTGATAAAATATCAAATGAAAATCTACCTGCAAATTCTTATTTGACACTCAAATCAATACAAACATAAAATAATATTAATAAATAAATATAAAATTAAGTGAATATTTTCTATCAAATTTGTATTTATTTATGCACCATCCTTTTGAGTCAAAGGTGAGTTATTAACTATTCTTATGAAATAACCATGTTATTTCAGTCTTTCAACAAATAATTAAAATTGTTCCATTTATTAATAAAGCTAAATAAAAAAAAAGTCTAAAATAACTTTTAAACAACAAAACTCGAAACGCTTAAAATATATGTTTAACAATCATATAAAAATACTTACAAGGCATTGATTTTGTAGCACAACTGATGTGGATGACAACCATCAAACCTAGGCCCATAATCAAATGAAAGTTGAAGACCCAATGAAAGGTTTAAGAGGATTCATAACATGAACAAGAGCTAAAATCACCCGTGGTCAATTGCTAGACTTGGTCATTTTTATGCGCTTATTTCCTAAAACTTCGATTGTGTTAATTTTCTTTGTATAAGTTGTGCCAAATATTAAAATGCATGTTATAGGATTCAATCTCTCTAAACCTTAAATCTCACTTAATCTTTAAAGTATATTTTAAATCCTAAACCTTAAATCTCACTTAATCTTTAAATTATATTAGTTATCTTTCCAATGTTGGAATAATAATTTCTATTTATTTATTTCGAAGTGCATGAAAACTAAATTATATAAATCATTTAAAATTAATGGAATGTACAAAAATGACAGTCTAAAAATTCTATAGCATTTGTCATTCAACTCTTTTAGATAAATACAGTATAATTTTAAACCATAAAATATTTAAAACATGAAAGATAAATAAAAGAAGAAAAGAAAGAAGAAGACATTAAGAAGAAAAGAAAAGAAGAAGGGAAGAAAAAAAGAATTTTAGCTTGAAAATAATTTCGCCAGAGCGAAAATCCACCTCGCTCGAACGAGAAATTTGTCGCTTGAGCGAAAATAGTCCAGAGAGTACTCCTAATTTTCACCTGAGCGAAACTACTTTCGCTTGGGTGATAACACTTTAGAGAGCATCTTATTTTATTTACGAAGGACTTGTCAGGTATCCAAGTGTGAGGTTAAGTCCCACATTGAGTAGGAATGAGAAAGTTGAGCAACATATAAGAAAGAAGACCCACAAACCCAATGTCTTAAGGTTTTGGGTTGAAGGTGGTGTCATTTCCTTGTGTGGGTTTGACTTAGTTCTCATTCTTGTGAGATCTCTCCAGTTTTACCCCTTGGATTACCCAACAAGTGGTATAAAAGTCGTTGGTTTGGGTTTGGGCGAGTACAGTTTGACCTTGTATCGAAAGTCTTCGTGATGGTGATTTCAGGCAAGTGTGTCCCGTATAAGTGTGTGAACGGTGGTACAAGTGAGGGGTCATGAGTAATGTACTCGGGTTTGAGTTTGCTTCCGCTCGAGGAGGAGTGTATCAATGTGGTGGAGGAGTGACTCTCACTTGAGAGGGAGATTGTTAGGTATTCAAGTGTGATTCTAAGTCCCACATTGGGTAGGAATGAGAAAGTTGAGCAATATATAAGAAAGAAGACCCACAAACCTAATGCCTTAAGGTTTGGGGTTGAAGGTGGTGTCATTCCCTTATATGTGGTTTGACTTATTTCTCATTCTTGTGAGATCTCCCTAGTTTTGCCCCCTCGGATTACCCAACAAGTAGCATCAGAGCTTATCGGTTTTGGACTTGTGGTTTGGTGAACAATGGAAACTAACACTAGTAGAATGATTACTCTGAGTTTTTTGGCTCCAATTACAATATTTGGAAGGCAAAAATGGAAGATTTGCTTTATGTGAAAATTTTTTATAAACCTGTTTTTGGTGATGAGAAGCCTAGTAATATAAGTGATGAAGAATGAAATCTCTTGCATAGACAAGTTTGTGGATATATTAGAATGTGGATTGATTATAATGTGTTGAACCATATTATTAGGGAGACAAATGCTCGGGCTTTGTGGATTAAATTTGAACAATTATATGCTAGAAAAACTGGGAATAACAAGATGTTCTTGATAAAACAACTGTTAGCTTTAAAATATATTGATAGGACATTAATGACAGATCACTTGAACAACTTCCAGGGAATTATGAATCAGTTATCTGCTATGGGTCTCAAGTTTGATGAAGAAATTCAAGGACTATTGCTTCTTGGCTCCTTACCAGATTCATGGGAAATTCTTAGAACTTCATTGTCCAATTCTGCTCCTGATGGTGTCATCTCTATGGACCTTACCAAGAGTAGTGTTTTGAATAAAGAAATGAGAAGAAAGTCATTGGGTACATCACCTAATTAAGATATTTTGGTTTATGAGTATAGGGGGAGAAGCAATAATCGTGGTCCAAAAAGAGATCAAAGTAGGAGCAACTCTAAAGGCAGATACAAAGATGTTGAGTGTAATTATTGTCATAAGAAGGGGCACATAAAGAAATATTGTTGGAAGTTGAAAAATAGAACTGAGAAGGATAATAGTGACAAGGGTAAAGATAGCAGTGATGATGAAGACAAGATCAATGCAACTTTTGATGATTTTCTTTTAGTTCATGAGTTTGAGCCTGCGAATATTGTTGATAGCTCAACAAGTTGGGTGATTGATAGCGGTGCTTCTTTTCATATCACATCCAGGAGAGATTTGTTTACTTCTTATACTCTTGGTGATTTTGGCAGTGTGAAAATGGCTCATGAAAGTATAGCAAGATGCATTGGTGTTGGACAGGTTTGCTTAGAGATGTGCAATGACTCGAGATTAATTTTGAAGCATGTGAAGCATGTTCCTGATGTCCGGTTAAATTTGCTTTCTATTGGTAAGTTGTGTGATGAAAACTATAACAACTCATTTGCAGGTGATAGTTGGAAGCTCACTAAGGGTTCCATGGTTGTGGGTAGAGGTACTAAGCACTCTGCACTTTACATAACTCAAGCTAAAATTGTAAAAGATGTTGTTCATGAAGCTGAGTTTGTTAATGGAACTGACTTGTGGCATAAGAGCTTATGTCATATGAGTGACAAAGGAAATTTTGTTTTAGTTAGAAGGGATGTTGGAAAGGCACATTTACAGAAAAGTTCTCATTGCTTTGGTGGAAAGAAAAATAGAGTGTCTTTCAAGAGTCACCTACCTTCAAGAAAGTCAGAGAGAGGTGATTTGGCTCATTCTGATGAGAACATTGTTGATATGATGACAAAGACATTGCCTAGGAAGAGCATGAAACATGGTGCTCTATCACTTGATTTTTGAGGGCCTCAACCTAGTCTAGAAGGGAGAGATTTGTTGGGTTGTTTCTCTCCTTGTGAGGCCCAAACCCATTATGTTTTGGTGTGTCTATGACACATGACATGCCCAATATAATGCATCATTATAATTAGGGTAAAAGGTTAACCCTGAGTGTGTGTAACCGTGTGTGCAACCATGAGAGCTTTGGTGTGTGTAGAGAAGTGTGTGAGCAACCGCTTTGAAGAAAAGAGTGAGAGGTAATTCGCAGCTACTTCTTATAGCAACCTGTGTTGGTTGTTTTGAAGATCCAACAGTGAAACCTTGTTTGATCAAGCTGCAAATTTTATTGAATATTTATCACTTATATTTCTTTAATTTGGACGGTGTGATTGTCTACTGGAGGTTTGTAGAATTGTCAGGAATTTTGTGAAGAGCTGCTTCCACAGCAAGTTCCTATTACCGTCAGTCTTGGTTGTTTCAGAAATCCAACAGTGAAATCTTCTCCAATTGCTCTAAAATGTTTACTGGAGTTTTATTACTCACAGTTCATTGTTTTGCACGGTCAGATTTGAGATCGGAACTGTAATATGTTTCCATAAAATTCGTGAATGTTGTCTACTTTTCTGGTGACTAGATTCTTGAACTCTTCCTTATTAATTTCAATTTGTTGATATTTTTGGGCCATTGTTGGTGATCGTTTTGAGGATTAGAAAGAGTTGTATTGATATGCTCTGTGATTAATTTTGTAAGACTCATTGTACCTTTGTTTTGGTATTGTGGAGTATTTACCGTCTTGTGGGTTTTTTGATCTCTATTGAGAGGTTTTTTCCACGTTAATTATTGGTGTTGATTTATTTTTCTGTTTTCGACTGCATATTGGTTTTGTTTGGATTGATTGATTGCGTTCATGATGTTTCCATATTGTTCTGATAAAAGTGAATCTTATTGTTGCATGTCCCGTATAAGTGTGTGAACGGTGGTACAAGTGAGAGGTCATGAGTAATGTACTCGGGTTTGAGAATGCTTCCGCTCGAGGGGGAGTGTACCAATGTGGAAGGAACTCTCACTTGAGGGGGAGATTGTTCGGTATCCAAGTGTGAGTCTAAGTCCCACATTGAGTAGAAGTGAGAAAGTTGAGCAACATATAAGAAAGAAGACCCACAAACCCAATGCCTTAAGGTTTTGGGTTGAAGGTGGTGTCATTCTCTTGTGTGGGTTTGGCTCAGTTTTCATTCTTGTGAGATCTCCCCAATTTTGCCCTCTCGGATTACCCAACAAGTGGTATCAGAGCCGTTGGTTTGCGGCTTGGGTGAGTACAGTTTGACCCTGTATCGAAAGTCTTCTTGATGGTGATTTCAGGCAAGCGTGTCCCGTATAAGTGTGTGAACGGTGGTACAAGTGAGGGGTCATGAGTAATGTACTCGGGTTTGAGTTTGCTTCCGCTCAAGGGGGAGTGTATCAATGTGGTGGAGGTGTGACTCTCACTTGAGGGGGAAATTGTTAGGTATCCAAGTCGGAGTCTAAGTCCCACATTGGGTAAGAATGAGAAAGTTGAGCAACATATAAGAAAGAAGACCCACAAACCCAATGCCTTAAGGTTTTGGGTTGAAGGTGGTGTCATTCCCTTGTGTGGGTTTGGCTCAGTTCTCATTCTTGTGAGATTTCCCTACCCCCTTAGATTACCCAACAAGTGTTATTAGATTCGATGGTTTGCGGCTTGGGCGAGTACAGTTTGACCCTGTATCGAAAGTCTTTCTGATGGAGGTTTCGGGGAAGCGTGTCCTGTTTAAGTGTGTAAACGGCGGTACAAGAAGTGATGGTCGTTTGTGCTTAAGATACTCGTGTTTGAAAATGCTTCCGCTCGAGGGGGAGTGTACCAATGTGGAAGGGACTCTCACTTGAAGGAAAGATTGTTAGGTATCCAAGTGTGAGTCTAAGTCTCACATTGAGTAGGAATGAGAAAGTTGAGCAACATATAAGAAAGAAGACCCACAAACCCAATGCCTTAAGGTTTTAGGTTGAAGTTGGCGTCATTCCCTTGTGTGGGTTTGGCTCAGTTCTCATTGTTGTGAGATCTTTCCAGTTTTACCCCCTCGGATTACCTACCAACAAGTGGTATCAGAGTCGTTGGTTTGTGGCTTGGGCGAGTACAGTTTGACCCTGTATCGAAAGTCTTCGTGATGGTGATTTCAGGCAAGTATGTCCCGTATAAGTGTGTGAAAGGTGGTAAGTGAGGGGTCATGAGTAATATACTCGGGTTTGAGTGTGCTTTCGCTCGAGGGGGAGTGTATGAATGTGGTGGAGGAGTGGCTCTCACTTGAGGGAGAGATTGTTAGGTATTCAAGTGTGAGTCTAAGTCCTACATTGGGTAGGAATGAGAAAGTTGAGCGATATATAAGAAAGAAGACCCACAAACCTAATGCCTTAAGGTTTTGGGTTGAAGGTGGTGTCATTCCCTTATATGTGGTTTGACTCATTTCTCATTCTTGTTTGCTCCCCAAGGTTTCCCCCTCGGATTATTCCCAACAGGACTTGCTCAAGCGAGCTGCATGTCGCTCAGACAAGACTTACAGAGTGAACTTTTTTGCAAAAGTTGCTTGAGCAAGATTTTTCTGTTTAAGCAAGACTATCTAAAAATATTCTCAATTAAACTAATTTTTGTCTGCTACCAAGTATTAACATCTATTTAAGGTTCAAAGTACTACATAAAATATTTAGGTACATCAAACTTATCTACAACTATCTACATGACAAATAGAATTACCATCCCAAGGTCATAAAGTCTTTAACAACATCAAAACATGTATACAAGTATATACAAGACAAAAGGAAAATCAACTCAAAGCCATATCATCTCTAAGGTGTTCCACAACCTGCACTTACTAATGTACAAAGTACAGTCATCGTAGTTCACAACACAATAAGACAAACAAGGGTAAGCTAGCGAAATAATGTTTTCAGCTTATAAGAGTGAAAAGAATTGAAATGATTAAATTTACAAATTTAAATATCAATTCTCAATTTAAGTACAACTAAGTTTAACATTCAATCACAAACTTTTATGCTTTATTCCAAATTCATTGACCTCATAATCCATCTACAATCACTGTAACTTGATTTCCTTTCAATCCCCAATACTCTGATTTTATTTCAGTCAAAATAATTGCAAATGAATTCATCATTCGGTCATAACAGTAATCATATTCATCCATTCTGAAGCTTATAGGTTCATGTCTAACCACGGTACTTTGGTTTCCTTTCAACCCTCAGTACACTAGTTCATTTCAACTAAAATGATTACATACAAGCCTATAACTCAATCATAACATGTACCACATCAATTCAATCATACTGAAGCATATAGATGTATGTAATCATGGTACCTTGGTTTCATTTCAACCATAATGATTACATACAAGTCTATAAATCAGTCATCACACATAACATATCAATTCCAATAAACAACAACCAAAATGTTCTCGCATGTTTCTTTTTAACATCATTACTTAAAACAATTCAATCAAACATACCAAATCAGAATAAATAACCAAACTCAATCACTGTTCAAGGACCAGTCAGACCTGCAAGAAAGACTTGAGCATTGATAATCATATGTTCGAGTCTTTTATTCTAGGGTTCTATTTAAAAGTAAGTAACTATAATAAGTTACTAGCTTCCCTTACCTTAGACAACGATCCCCTATCAATTCCTCCGATTAGGTAATAATATCAGTCCAACTTTAGGAATCTAGAACAAATTTTCCAAATAACACCAACTTTTAGTATAACCTTAATCAAGTTGAGAGAAACACTTTCCTCAATCATTCTCATCAATATTGATGACAAAAACTTAACGAAAAATAGAGAATAAGGGATCTTTAGAACAAATATGAACTTATTCTGTTTGAGATTCTGATCAGTTTGAAATGATCTTAAAATCCTCAACTACTAACTACTGCAGGACTTGATTAGATTCTGAAACAGATGGAATATGAAAGATGAAAATCAAAAGAGAATGGAGAGGGTTATGGAGGATGGAAGGTAGGAGAGAGAGAGCTAAAGTGAAAAAGAAGACTTTTTGTTCTTATCCCCTTCGTGTGTGGGTGGGTTACAACTTTGAGTGCAATAAATTTCACCATTAGGACTCTTCTTTAAACCATTTATTCTTATTAATAATTTTTTAATTCTTATGGTGATCATCTAAGCTTATCAAATATTATTCTTGTAGTGATCTTTAAATTTATGTACATACTAAATTTTAAATATTAGATATTACTCATATTTATACTTAGTTGATATAAAATTATTGCTTCGGACCATAACAAATCTAATCAAATATCACTACATCAAGTTGTTTTCTACATTTTTACTTTTTTTTTATCCTTTTCCTTGTTATATAGTGTAAAAAATATTTATTGTACTTTAATATGTAAATTTAATAAGTATTTAATGAACATTTAATTCATATATATATATATATATATATATATATATATATATAATTTTATTAACTTTATTTATGTTAAATTATTGTATTTATTATATGTTTCTTTTGTTTTGTTTGGGGATATTTGTTACAATCCTTTTATTGATGTGAAATATTTCTCAATGAGTTGATCACTGAGAACTAATGTAATATTTTATTGTCTAATAGATAATGTTTCTTTTGTCTCAATTACGTTTTTTTTTATTATCTACAAGACTTTAATTAATTTTAATATTACTTTATGAAAATTAAACTTTAGTTGTTTTCGGATGAACGACATATTATTGTTTTTACAATAATCATAGTTAAGAATCCGTCAAAATGTTCTTGGTTTATTAAAAGTGATGTTTTATTTTTATTTAAAAAAAAATATAATCGACTACAAAGTCTAGTGGAATTGATCAAGAATCAATTTCATGACAAGTGTATCAAATAATAAATTCGAGAGCAATAAGGGTTACATCAAGTTGATGTGTGCCTAGATGAATGTGCAAGACTAAAACACACTTTGGTCTACCATGTTTTATTCTTATTTTTAGTGTAGTTGGGTTATTTTGCTTTAACTCCTCATTAAAATGGTGTCATCTACTTTCAAGATTAAGGTTTTGTTTGGTCAGGAGAGTGGATTTGAGAAGATAGATTTAAAGGAATTTGAGTGGATTGTGTGTGGATGAGAGAGTTGTTTAGATTAATGGATGGATGCTAAGATTTGAAGAGATTTGAGAGGATTGGTTATGAAAATTTGGGATTCATCTGACAGATGTTATATATTTGTTTTTATTTTTTTAATGGATATATTTCTGAAATTACTAATTAATCCTTGTGAAATAAGATGATAAAAAATTAAAATGAATTGGATTAAATTGTTTTTAATATAAAAAATATAAAGACTGAATCAACTAACTAGATATTTTTTAGTAGGTTGATAATGATTTTATCTAATCCAATCGTGAACATCCTTACTTTTGTGTTTTAATAATTTTATATTTAAAAGAAAATAAAATTGTTTTTAAGATGAATAAAAAATATTTTAAATAACATCTTCTCCCCTCAATTTCATCATAAATATTGAATCAAATAAGGAGATAAAGATATATTTTTTCTGATTTACTTCAATTAAACATTAAGAAAACATATTTTCATTGATAAAAAATAAAAAGGAAGAATAAATAGAAAGCAATATAACATGTATAATATATTTTTTATTATTTCTTTTATAAAGTAAACAATTTTGATTAATTTAATTATTTTATGTCAATAATATAATTATGAATCTGATAGATTGTATTGAGTATGGGTAGATTGAAGGGAGATTAATTATATTATAGATGTCTTGGAAAAAAGGAAAGAAAAGTATTATGAATGAAAAAATATATATATATAATTATTGGAATCAATTATTTGATGAATTAGGTATAAATCAGTTTATTTTTCATATAATATATATATATATATATATATATATATATATATATATATTATTTTATTTTTTATATAATATATATATATATATATATATATATATATATATATATATATTGTTACAATAAATATACATTAATGATAATAATTGTTTCTTGTTTATAATTTATGCATTCTTTACATTTTTATAATTATTTTAGTGTGACAAAATTAATAAGGAGTGTTTTGTAATTTCTAAAATCAAGAGTATTTCGTAATTTTCACTTTATTTACAAGGGCTATTTTGTAATTTTCAATTTCATCCCTTCAAATCTCTTCAGATGAGCCAAGATGGAATCGTGCAAATCTCTCCCGATCCATCCTCATAAATCAGGTTAACCAAACAACCTTCATTCACTCAAATTCATCCTCTTGAAGAGTAAATCCCCTCAAATTAATCCAACCAAACACAACCTAAGGGTCATATCAAGTTTATGTGTATATAAGTGATTCAAACACACACTTAATTTGAAGTGCCATCAAACTTTAAAAAAAAAAAAAACGTTAAAATAGTACTTTTGTTAATAAGAAACTCGTATAAAAAAAATTTCTAAGAGCAACATATTGCATTACCAAATTATCAAAATTAACGTATTAAATTAGTCTTGTATTTGAACTAGAATATATTTATTTAATACATTAATTCTTCATGTCTATTCTATTATTAATAGATATTAGATAAAGCCTATATTTAAAAAAAAATAGATTTTGAAATTCGCATAAATTGTTTTAAGATAAAAATTAAAGACTAAACGATTTAAAGATATGAGCAGAAAATAGTGTATATTTCTTCAGACATTGAAATGCATGTAGTACTCTAATATTTTTCAAATTAATGTATATTCACTTGGCATATAAATTTTAGAAAAAAATTAATATGTATCCAAAATTTATTATTAAATCTGAATAACTATCATAAAATTTGATATATTTGAAAATTAAATATTCCAATCTCAATGTTTTAAACCCTAAACATAAAGATTACATGAATTAAACACTTACTAGGATCACTGTAAGCTGAATGTTTGGATAAATTAAAATATATAATTGATAGTTAATAAATTATTCTTTCTTCTTAAAGAATATACTGTCAAAATATTATAATTTAATTATGATTTGTTTAAGTGTTTATATCATGACACAATTGATGTAATATAGGAATATTCATTGAATTAGATAATTCCATGACCTAATCCAAACTAAATAAACTCAACTCAATCGCATACAATCTTATATGTTGAAAGTCGGAATCCAATCTAACTCAGACCGGAATTATTAAATCACATTAAAATATATACAATTTTATAATTTTTATAATTTTATTATTTTTAAATAATTAATTAAAAAAGGAAAAATACAATTTGAAACATATATATAATTTTGTAAAAATAATATTAAAAATTATATAATCATTATTTCAAAATAAAGACAAATTATTCAGGTATTAATTTTATCAAATAAATAAATTATGATACCGAAAGAAGCTATAAAATGATATATCCTTTTTATATAATGGTATGGATAATAGTAATGCAACGATTCAATTTTCTTCATCTTCTATTAGCTAATGTATTTTTGAAATATTAAATTATTAAATTTTTAAAATATTAATAATATAGTATATTTTAAAATATTAATAATATAGTATATTTTAAAATATTATACTACAAAATCTAAAAAAAATATTTTGAAATCACACATTTTAACAAAATGAAAATTTCAAAATCCGATATCGAATTGACCCAACCAACTTGTTGTTTGGCTTTTGTACAACCTCAAATGTAAACCGTTGTACATCCTAAGATAACATGCGAACAGTAATAAAATTCTAGACAGCTCCCTCCCGATCATCGCAATTACAAAGATTAACACAAACAAAATTAGATAAACAAATTATAAAATTTACTGTATAAGCTTGGTTAGTTGGTTAGCATCACACATAAAAGAAGCATGGAACAAGATCAATAACGACAGTTGAAATGTTTTTTTTTTTTTCATTACAATAATAGATACAATAATAAAAGCATTTTTGGTGTTTTAACCCTTATATGAAATAATTATCTTTTATTCTGTTTAACTCTTATCAAAATATTACAAATTTTTACTAAAATCAATTAAACTATTCTTATTCTCATATATTTAGTTGTCTTATATTTTTTCTTCATAATATACTAATACAGCTTATTTAATTTTTGGATCTCCTCTTCAGTTTGAAGTTTGTAATTCCTCCCTAACATTATATTGTTTTTTCTTTTATCTTATTTCTTATTTTTTGAAGCTTTATTTATAATTGTGTATAGATATTGTTTACTCCTCCATCATGAAACTAAAACTTTATTTGTAATTGTGTATAGATATTATTTACTCTTCTATCGTAAACATTTTTATTCAATTCATAACATTGCTGCTTCCAAAACAATTTTTATAATAGCCCCTTATGATTCTTTTTGCTCTCCCATGCTATTTTGCTCATATAGTCAACAAAATATCTCCCATCTTTTAAATTATACTATTTTCAAACTTGCGTCATCAGTATAATAATTATAGGTATAATGTAATCTGGGTGGGTGGACAGTTGAAATGTTGTAACATGACAATCCGCTGCAGTAGTTGAAAGTTGTATTTTTGGTTATAAATCCATGCTAACCGTGATGGTGTTGACAAAGGATGAGCGTGAGATGCAGAATTTTTAATTTAAAGCAGAAGCTCCAATTCAAACCATTGTATATGAAAATGTTTTGACCTTTAAAGCTATTTTGAGGAACTTTGAATTGGCTTCAGGACTAAAAGTTAACTTTCATAAAAGCCAAGTGGAGATATAGGAGTTAATCATGTAGAATTACAGGTGTTTTCTAATTGTCTGAACTGTAGGCCGATGAAGCTTTCTTTTAAGTACTTAGGAATGATTGTTGGGGAGAATTCTAGGAAGGTGTTATTTTGGGATCATGTGATCGATAAAGTCCAATCTAGGTTGTCAAGATGGAAGGGAAGACTACTCTCTATGACTGGTAGAGTGTGTTTGATAAAATCTGTGATAAAATCTGTGATAACTGCACTACCTTTATTTTATTTGTCTTTCTTTAAAGCCCCTATTACTGTGTGCAATAAAATTAGGAAACTACAAGCTAAATTCCTTTAGGGTGGGGTCACGAGGGCAAACGAATATCATGGGTCAATTGGGAGAAAGTATGCAGGCCATTACAAGAAGGAGGATTAAGATTAAAGATGTAGGTAACTATAATGTAGCCTTGTTATCTAAATGGAAATGAAGGCTTGGTGGGCCAGAATTGGGGTTATGGAGAGAGGTACTAGCGTCTCGGTATGGATCTTGGAAAGAATTGGATATTAATATGATTAAATAGCACACAATCATGGTGGTGGTGTGATCTAGCTAAAGTATGTGGAAAGGGAGCTAAAGATAATTGGTTCGATGGACAAGTCAAGTGGGTTTTGGGGGATGGGAAAAAGGTGAAATTTTGGAAGGATATTTGGGTTGGTGATCGTTCTCTAAAAGATATATATCTTAGATTATTCTCTATTTCTGAATGTAAGGAGAACACAGTGGAAGAATTAGGGGTAGAGGAGCAAGAGAACCCTATGCACGTATCTGGATGGAATCTGGTATGGAGAAGAGCTAGGTTTGAATGGGAGAAGCAATTGGAAGAGCAGTTGTTGAATAGTATCTTAGTAGTATAGAGAAGGATAGGTTGCGAAGATGAGTGGGTTTGGCTAGAGGAGGAAGAATGACGTTATACGGTTAAGTCTGGATACATTATCTTGAATAAGGAGGGTATAATGGAGAGGTCAAAGGTTTTCCAACAGCTTTGGTCCTTAAAGGTGGTGCTTCAGGACTAATGTCTGTTTGGAGCTTTGTTGGACAGATGCCTACTAAGGTTAACCTCTTTAAAAGAGGAGTTCAATTGGAAACATATGTTTGCCCGTTGTGTAAGAGGGTGGAGGAGACCGCTCAACATCTTTTTATAAATTGTGTAGTGGTGCAGGAAGTGTGGGATGCTTATGAGAGGTGGATTGGGATAATGTCTGTCAGGCATGAGTCTGTTTTGCCTCATTATCATCACTTCCATCTACCAATGTTAACCACAAAAGGTAACCAACTATGAAAAGTTTTATGGGTGGCTATTGTAACTGACCATGGACTCTTATAAATAAAGTGGTTTTTATAAATAAAGTGGTTCAGAGGGTGGTATTGACTAAAACATAGAGTTAAGAGAACTCAATTTATTTACTCAATTTACTCAGTATTGTTTGAAATACTTAACTTAAGTGGCTGTAATGTTCTCACTTGTTCTTCTGGCATAGATTGAGATGTGGTTGCAGGTAATTTTATAGGTACAACGAATGGGATCTTCCATGGCGAATTATGATAAACTTGCGTATGATATGTTTAGATTATGTATGAAATAGGGAGATCATAGATTTGTAAACTTGTTATTAATTAGGTGGATGTTTATTTGTACTCGTTGGTGTAACCCTTATGTGAGTTGTTGTACTATCTGTAGGTGTAGAGTCAATATCCTTTTTAAAGTGGTGTATACGAGTTGATATACCTCTTAAGTATTTCATATTTATATATTTATTTATTTTTGGTTGTTAAAAAAAAAAAAAAAAGAAATGTCCCCGTAAGCTAAAGAAACACCCTAAAGTGTCTATGGATGGTTTGTTGTAATATGTATGAATGTTTTCAGTTTTCATGTGCGTTGAGTTAAATCATCACACAGAAATTAAATTAGCTGGTGGAGTCAGTTGGATTTTACCATTCACTAAAAAAGTTTCAACTATAGCAAAAGATCCTAATTTATTACAAGAAACTTTTAATTTATTTATAGGTAAATTTAATATTACTCATAAATTTTAGTTACGTATGAATATTGATCAATTAATTATCGAATTTTCATTATTAATATTATTTATTAGTGTTGGTAATATTGATATTAATGTTATTATTAACAGTAACAATAATTATGATTATTAACGTTATATTGTTAGTATTATTAATACTATTAATATCATAATTAATATTATAATTAATATTATTATTATTAATATTATAATTAATACTATTATCAGTAATAACATACTTTAACCTGATATGACTCTTAATTTTATGTGCTATAAATTGATATTCATTTTCCTTAGAGTTTCGCTATAAAATCTTGATCTAGAGTGTAGAGACTTAGAAAAGAGTAATGGGAAAAAATACGATGAAAAGTAATAGAGTTGCAGTTTTGATTATGATTATGTTGGGTTTTGTTCAAATTCTAGAAATTGATGCAGTAAATCTGCCATGTCGTGCATTATGTGATAGGGAATGTTTAGCTTCAAAACAACCCTATATTCAATGCTATGTTAACTGTATTGAAAAAAAGTGTCAAATGTCGATCACTGAGTCCAATTGTGCTACCAGCTGTGCCGTAAACAAGACCATCACCATCGATATTGGTATTCATAGTCTGACCATATTCATTTTTTTTTTCCTTTTTTACTGTTTATACTTGAATTAATTATGTTCTTACAATGATTTTATGTATCAGATGCTCTTGGTAACGTGACCAATGTGACCGATTCTTGCTTCGAAAAGTGTATGAAGTCAGAGTAACTTGCAACAACATTAGAGAGAAAGATTATACATGTTTTAATGTATGACTGTAATAAAAATATGAAAAATTAAATAAATTTAGATTTTATTTTCTTCAATATTCATTGAGTTTAGTTTAATATGGCTAATTTTTATGTTTTTTTTTAAAAAAATATTGATGCAATTTACTCCAATATTGGAACAATGAATAATTTTTTTATTTTATCGAGATGAGTAAATCTTGTTACATAGACATGATATTGAAATGAAGAAATTGTATATTTTTGAAATAAGATTTCATCCTCATTCCTATCAGATAACATGTATGCAATTTTTGTTTCATCCTCAACAAGAAACAATTATAAAGTTATAATTGTAATCATACTTGTAACCATTTATCAGTACTGTTTCAAATATGAGTTAAATACTTTTTTAAATAAAATTACAAAGTGAACGTGATATTATCAATGATGTAATAAAAGGATGAATATTTTTTAATGTCAATATCAATAAAGAAATCATAGCTTAGTAAATATCAAATTAAAATACCAAATAATAATTAGATAAAAATTAAATAATTATATAAATAAGTAAAAATGATTAAATATGTTGATTCAAAGAGATTGAGGATTTCATTTCTTAAACGCAATATATTGTTTGAATGTAATTACAGAAAAAAATATATAATCAAAATTGTGATAAGAGAAAAAGATACCTTGAATCTGAATAAAGTTGGTAAATATTGAACATCTCGAACCATTAAGTGAATGAACTTGTTTTTAACAAAATAAAATAAAACTAAAAGTCAAGAAGAATAAAGGATTTACGAGATTGAATGCTTAGAATAGGAGGTCAAATACTCTCATCTTAAAAGATTAAACAATAAATAAATATATTAAAAAAGAGTAGTAGAAATAATTAAATATGTGTCTTATAAACTATTTGGTTTAATAAGATTGAGATTTGTAATTCCTAAAATGCAGTGCATCATAATTACACAAAGATGAATGAGTAATGTAACAGTCCAAAAATTCCATAACTTTTGTCTGTTATCAATTATTAACATCCATTTAAAAGTTTAAGGTACTACAAAAAGTGTTCAGATACATCAGAGTTATGTATAACTATTCTCATGACAAAAGGAAAATCATCTCAAGGTCATAGAGTCTTTAACTACAACAAAAACATATATACAAGACAAAAGGAGATCGATTTAAGAGTATATCATCTTTAAGGTGCTCCTAAACCTGCATCTGCACCTGCTCATGTACATAG
>Ga0209489_105115_pt1 | contig 23263 bp, 12 predicted proteins | sample SiratrowhiteBW_FD_187527 | JGI IMG/M metagenome (GOLD analysis project Ga0209489, IMG submission 187527) | Root nodule microbial communities of legume samples collected from California, USA - Siratro white BW (SPAdes) (version 2) | ecosystem: Host-associated > Plants > Roots > Nodule | place...
ATATATATATATATATATATATATATATATATATATATATATATATATATATATATTGTGTGTGTGTGAGTATAGACAGATAGAGATTCATTATCTGTGATAAAAGGTGTTTAATCTTCATTTTGGTCTTCTCAGGGTATATTCAGCTCTGTCATCAAAGATTTTACAGGCAGTAAAGAAAAGCATGCTCCCATCGTGGAAACAGAAGATTCTAAAGAAAGTATCCAGAAACTCTCAGCTATCTTTTCAACTGAAAATTTTCCATGTGATGCTGATAATAATGATAATCTGACTGGTGATGAAGATAAGCTTGAATTAGATATAGGTACGGAAGTCCCTTAGATATGAGCTGCTGAATATTACATAGCCTACAACTACGAAACAGAAATTGTCTATTTATATTATGAATATATGGCCTTTTCATTGACTCTACTAGTCAGAAAATACAAGTGGTATATAAATCGACTGCTTCCTAAGGCATTTCTCGTTTTTGTATCATATGGATAAATAAATAAGTTTGAAACAACCATTTTGGTGCCTTCTGTACAGATGACATTGACCTGGATGATCATGAGGAAAAACGAAAAGATCAAGGTATATTGGGAGGTTTTAACAAGAAATTGCCTGGAAAGTTTGAGGCTCTAAAAGGTTAGTAACTTCACTTCTGTGAGACAATTAATTAGTCATAGTCAAGAAGTTATAAACTTGAACTACTGGGATTGGGATGAAATAAAATCATATTTGCTCATATGATCACTCATTTTATCATTTGATTTGGGATAAGAGTGAAAAAAATGTAATACCCTTCATTTAGCGAACATTGTCCGGTAGTGCTCAGAGTTTGTCTTCTAGGCTGTTCTAGCCCTTGTTCTGAATATGAACACTGCATTTTCCCTGCACAAGTTGAAAAATGTTGTGTTTAGTACAAATGTCAGTGCTGAGACTTGAACTTGTAAATTTGTAACCTCCTGCCTACTACCAAACCTATTAGCACCTGCCCATTGACCTGCATAAACGAATAACATAATGGTGGCTGGATTTTCAAATTTGGAAGTATGCGGTATACCTAAAATCATGACAGGAAATTTTATCAAAAATCTTTGCGTAGGGAAAAACTGAAAATAAGAAGTGTATTGATAATGAGAAGAATATATTACAAAAGGATTACATAGGACCTTTACACTAACAAATTAACTATTCTACTAACAAACTTCTAATTAACAGGACAAAGTAGTTATCTTATTAGCCACTGCTTCTGTTCAAGTTTTCTAGATTTCCCTTTGAAAACCAATTAACTCAGGCAAGCAAAGACTGCATTTTAATTTTTAATAAGCTGGAAGACAATCAAAGTGCTTACCTTCTATGCTGCTAGCTAAATTAGTTGAAATTGAATATGCAGGAAGGTTAAAAGAGATGAAGGGCAAAATCCAGAAAACATCGGGTAAACAAGAACAAGAACAAGATGAGCAAGCTGGTGCAGTCGATCAAATTAAGAAGAAATATGGGTTTTCTTACTCCAATGTAAGTACATTTAATCATGTATTGCGGGAAACCGTTATTTGTTCAATGGAACCGGGCTTCAATCTTTGAATCTGGCACTGCAGGAAACAGGCGCAGCTAAATTGGCACAAAGCAAGTTGCAGGAGAACATGAAAAAATTGCAGGTATCTTTGATGATAAAAAATAATGAATTTCCAATATTTTAGCTCAAACAGTTACTCAGAACACGTGTCAAATTTGGTTAGTACATGAACTTGGTATTTGACAGGGAATCAACCTCCGAACAACAGAAATGCAAGATGAAGCAAAATCATTTTCATTATTGGCAAACCATGTACTGCGGACTGCTGAACAGGATAGACAAAATTAAGAGCATCTACCTCACCTATTGGACCAGAAATTTCGAAGCGTTATGCATTTGTAATGTGATTAGCTTTGTTTTGCTTTTGTATTTATAATTTGTCTAATGCTGGAAGAGTAAATTATTAAAGTTTTGGATTTACATGAGGGATTTAAGTAAAGAACAATTTCTACCATTTTCCCCTCTTAAATCATGAATCTATTTATTTGTCATGATTCCGCCACATAGCAGGAGGGAACAAGTTATTTCATCATCTTTTTCACCATAATCACTCGAAGCAATGCTACAAGGAGGCAAATTGCAAATATGCATTTGGAGTTCAATAGCTTATTCACGTATTCAATTGTTAGGAGTCAACCATTCATTTGATGTTTAATAGCATAACCACTATTTACCCTGCACTTTTCACTGCTCTATATTCCTATATAAACATGAGACAATGAGTAATTAACACTTGACCTATAAACATGAGAAAATGAGTAATTAACACTTGACCTAAAATAACCAGTGCTTAATGTTAAAACCAAGGTAATTTCTTATGGGTAAAAGTGATTAAAAATTGTTCGGAATAATCAAAATAAGAAGTTCAAGTGCGAATCCCACTGGTGGGGATAGAGATTATCCGTCATAATAGGTAAGAAAAATGCAGCCAAGTGGATTCCCAAATTTTAAAAGTCAAAAGAAGTATAGATCTTCTATACCACAGAAGCATCAAAACTAATATCAACAGAAAAAAGGCATCAACTTACAACAAGCAGACAAAATAAAACTGAAGATCGAAATTTCTCAGAAAATTAAATTGAAACGTATCATAGCATTGACTTTAAGTACATAATCATGATACTGAACCCTAATTTCGATTGTGAACTAACCTAAATCTAAAGAGACCAAAATAAAAATTCCGAAACTAATTATCAGAGTGATGTGGCTGGGAACCGTCCTATCAAATACTAAACCCAACATCTATTCAAAATATTCTTTCCCACATCAACCTATGCTCCATCACATGTAGCAAATTTCACTCATCGTCCTCCTCGTCCTCCTACAAGGGGAAAACAAACAAAAACAATTAAATAATGATTAATCACAAATACAAATCATAATTAATGATTAAATTAGTAAATTATTCTACCTCATCTTCCTCCTCATCGTTAACTTCAGATTTTGACTTGTCGGACTCTTCTTCCTCCGATGTTTTTCCTTCCTAAACATCAAAACCACAAATTCAGTCAACTATCAATTAAAATATATTAAAAACAATAATGAATCCACCAAAAAAAAAGATAACAATGTATTCACCAATTTCCTATTATAGGCTGAGATACTCTTCTCGTACTCTTCTTTCTTCTTCTCAGCCCTAGCAATGAAGGGAGCTTTTTCCTGAAACATTGAATTAAACTAGTATCAAATCACTTGCTCAATAATCACGCAGCCAAACAATCAACAAAATAATCTTCAAAAGCAAAATACTCACAGCATCAGACATAGATTTCCATTTATCACCACCAGCTTTACCAACCTATAATAGTTTTCACAATAACAATACACATAAGGATCCAAAAATCAAGAAAACATTAATCCGCTTCTCATAAAAAATAAGGAACGAGAAAACTCACAACAGCCACAGATTTGTTGGCTGGATGTTCCTTCTTGAACTGCTCTCTGAACTCAGACCTAAAACAATCGAAAAACCTCGATTTAATATCACCAAAAGGAAACACAAAAATTCAAAAATAAAGCAAAAATCAACAAAAAATAAAAAAAAATAAAAAATAAATCCGCACATGAAAACGAAGAAAGCACTTGGAGGTCTCTTTGGCTTGTTAGGATCCTTAGCAGCCTTCTTCGATTGTTTCCTTCCAGCACCAGCGCCCTTGCGCTTCAACCTACATGCAACAGGAACAAAACTAAAACTCTAGATCGAAAAAACCAGATCTAAAACGCAGAAAGAAATAATCAACAACACAATACCTGTTATCGGCAGCTTTAGTATCGGCTTTAACCTTCGGCATGGCAAAAATCGATGAACACAAGAAGACTCTAGATAGAGTTAGCGCAAGGGTTTCACAGAGAGAAAGGGAAAAGTGAAAGTGCGTTGTGCTGTGAGATTTGGGCGCGATAGAAGGGGATAAGAAGGGTTGTGGGGAGGGGCAGTGTAGAGAAAACGCAAGTGAAAATCGAATCGCGAAAAAATTGAAGTTGGGGTTTTACGCGGGATTTCGACTATCTTTCGCCACGTCAGCGATCCGTGTGCTGCGAAATCATAGGCTATCACCAACGCCTCTAAATCAATGTGTTTCCTCTGTGTGTGTGATTTGGAGATGAGGATGGTTGCTTTGGAGTTTTAGCACTGTACACTGTGTTTTGAGAATTTATTGGCACGCGTCACTGACTTATTGGTGTGACTGATTTACCCTTTAGGGGTCTCCAATATTACCAAGATGCCACTGGAATTAGAGTAACGCGCCACGTGAAGTTTAGAATGAGATATTTTGGACTTCGTAGGGGTATGTTTGTAAAACCATGTTTCTTACTTTTCCGATTTTTCTAATAAATTAATTATTGGATGGTAATGACTAATAATGACTTGTATATCTCGACTAATTTGAGCGCTTCTAAATTTAAAATAAAAAATACCAAACTATTTAAAAAATAATAATGAATAATTTCAATCAAGTAATCATTATTATTTTAGATTAATAATTTGATAACAGAAATTTTAAATTATTTTAAAAAAATTGAATGAGACTTTCACAAAATTAATAGAATTAGTAGAAATACATGCACAAAGCATGTAGATCCATATCTTTAGTATATATAATAGAATAATTAAGAGAGAAGGAAAAGTTATAGGTAGATGCAACCTATACAATTGTGTGTGGGGGAAGCATTATATTTTAATGATATACTGCCCATTAGATAAGGTACACCAATAAAGGACATGTGCACTAAAATTTAATTATATTTTTTTATTTATTGTCATAAATATTTTAAATTATAAATTTTTCATTCTGTTTTATTGTATGGTGAATATATTTTATACCCTGGTATAATGTCATCTTTAATTACTGATCATTCGTTTCTTAAAATATAAAAATTTAATTTTTAGAATTAAATATATTAAAAATGATATATTACAACAGATAATAGAGTAAAATATCTGGAAATCTATTCATAAGTCATAAAATAAGAAAGCTGTAAAAAATTTAAATACAATCCATAATTATTCTAATTTGTGACATATAGCATAAATATGTTTGTTTCGATTCACTAATATTTCAAAACTCGGCAATTTATTTCAAACAATCTGTCTTACAATTAAGGAAATTCGTTTAAAAATGTTTCCTAAAAAAACTAATTAAAGATACAGATAAATAGTTTTGTAAATTACATCTAAAAAATATCACTTAAACAGTGAGAATGGGAAATTTTTCTTATTCAAAAAGTAGAAAATAAACCATTCATCTTCTTCTTCTCTTCTTTCCTTATATAAAATTATTTTTATAGAATAAAATATTATTATTTTTCAAGGTGGTCAGAGTTCCTCATCCAAATCAATGTTCAAACCACTTGTTCGTCAATTTGATATAAAATCAAAGAAAATAGTGCAAATATATCCACAAATAGAGATAACCATAATTTTTTTTAATTAGTTTCTAACTACCAAGCATTAGATATCTTGACAGTATCTTAATGTTTAAAGTTAAAATTATATATTTATTAAATACCAATCACACCAATAAGCAATTTAATATATAAGATCTCACAACTTATATTTTTATTAATAATTTCACACTCCAGGGAATCTCACAATTAATAAATTTTCAAAAATATTATATACTAGAATACTGAATAGTAATATTTTTTTACATGATATCAAACTATAATAAATAATTTATCATGATTTAATATTAATAAAAATTTGAAGATTTTAATATCAAAGATTTGTCATCTATAATAATGTATATAATTAGATTTTCTGTATACAAATTATTTTCTTCTTATTTCAATTAAAGGTTAATTATAAAAATGCAAAAAAAAAATAATATAATGAAAAAAAGGAAAGAAAAAACTAATATCAACGAGTTTTAAAAAATGTAACTAGCTATGTTTTAGTACAATAAATTATAAATATTTAAAATATGTTATTTTATATAATTAAGTTTCTTTTATTACTACATAATTTCAACATAGTATGTGATAAATAGTATATTTAATCATCTTAATTTATATAATAAATAAAAATAGAAATAAAAGTAATAATAATTCCAATATATTTTATTTATAAACAAGGTATACTAAATGTTGTTCTTTTTTACAAAAATATTTATAAAACTGACATGATAAAAATGAAATTATGTTATTGGTTGCAAATGTTTTATAAATCTAATACAATACAAATGGAAAGTTTACAAAGACCTAAGTTCAGGATATCTAAAGAAAACTTTTCCTACATAAAATGTTTTTGAGACTTGATCATGTTGTCAAACTTGTTATCATGAAATTAGTTTTTTTTTATATTTTTTAATTAGATTATCATGAAGTGGACTTTAACGAGAAAATATATATTTTGATACCGTAATTGATCAAATACTTCCGTTTGACACTAATTTTTTTAATATAATATTATATAATAATGAAATAATAATTTATTTTAGTATCAAATTAATGTAATTTATTGTTTGGAGTCTTAAAATATCATAAATCCTTTAATAATATCTTTTTACATTAAAAATAAATAAATAATATATTTTTTATTGAAAATTCAATTGCACCAATTATCGGATTTCTCTTAAACTGATCATGGTAAAGTATGTAAACTTAGTCTTATATAATTTCATGCAAAACCAAGGTCTTCTTTTTATAAACATAGGTCAAATCTTATTAAACTAGGTTTTCAATATGTAAGAAGTCACATGTCTTTTATTATTTGACAATATCATTATAATTAACTTTTCTAATTAAGAAGTTTAGTCCATTATTTTTCACTTAACTTTTTTAATTGAGAGACTTGTGTCAGTTACATTGTTTTTGGGTCATACAAATGTTACTCCTCTAAGGTAATGTAACAAATTTCATTTAACTTCAATTTAAAAACTTAGAGAAATATTTTGACTCTAATTTCTTATCATCTAGTTAAGTTTATCACTAAAATAATTGTAATTAACTTTTTAGTATTACCAAACTGAAAAAAATATCAATATAAGTAAGTTGTATCTTGATTTTATTTTAAAAAAGTTATCGTGATGATGTATTCCAATATAAACACAAGTTAAATGAAGAAGTCGTGTTATAATAAGACGACTCTAGTTGTGTCTAATTAATACGATTTTGTCATCCAAATTTGGTGTTAAAGTCATCCTATCTTGGTGAAACTCTTATAATTAAGAAGTTCGGTATGTTGTTTCTTACTTAACTTTCTTGATTGAGACTTCTTTTATTATATGTTTTTGACATACAAATTATTCATAAAATGTTTACTAGTATTTCATCGTTTTCAAGTTATGTATATTTGAAAACTCCTCTCAAAGGTTAATATGACAATTTTTAGACTTCATATTAAAAACTCAGAGAAATGACTACACTCTAATTATTGATCATCTCATTAAGTCGTTCTACTAAAAGAAGTACAATTCACTTTTTAATATTATTAAGATAAAAAACGGAATTATCAATATAAATAAATTGTGTCTTATTAACACGAGTTTATTCAAATAAATCATTATAGTGATACACCATTTCAATGTGAATAGATGCTAAGACGACTTTAATTATGTTCAATTAACACAATTTTGCTTATCCAAATTTAGTGTTAAAGTCATTAGATCTCAGTAGGACTTCTTCATTTGACTTGTGTTCACACTAAAGTGTTGGCATCACCATAACGACTCTTTCAAAATAAACTCATATCAACAAAACACAACTTACTGATACTGGTAATATTAAGATAAATTGCACCATTTTTGTAAAAAAAAATAAAATTCTTCTTATTTTAAAATATGATATAGGTGTTAAGGTAAAGTGTTACTATCATAAACTAAATTGAACTAACTTTATTAATAAAGTTTATCAATATCTAAAGAAATTATTTATTATGACTCACAAATAAGCAATAAAGAATATTTTATTAATTTTTTTATTTTAATTCTAAAATCGTGTGATTTTAAAAAATAAAAAATTAATTTTCAAAGAACATTATAAAACTTGAACAAAAAATTATTGTAACATCGACACAAAAGTATTGTAACAATGACAACATATATTATAGATTGAATTTCTACTTATCATTTTAGAACACTCACTTCTATCTCGAAGATATTGCATAATAATTTTAGAAATTATCCTATTAACAACTAATTTGATAATATACTTACCTACTAACAATTTAGAATTAGACAACTAATTTGATAATATACTTATCTACTAACAATTTAGAATTAGATTTTTTGTGTGTATAATAAACTTGTAAATAAATAATCGAAGTTTTTTATCTTCTTAATCTTATCATTTTTCTAACAAAATATATTTTCAAAATTAACTAAACTTTAATTATCAATGTGTCTAGTACTAACTAACAAAAAATTATATTTTGATTAATTATATATATAATTTTTTTTAATTACTTGAATTTCTCTTATGTTTTATCTTTCTTTAGAGAGTTTTTTTTACTGTGATCTAATACTTAGTAATTAGAAGAGAAAAAAGTACATTTAGTTAGGTGAGTTATATATATATATATATATATATATATATATATATATATATATATATTTATTTATTTATTTATTTATTGCGAATTTTGTATTAATAGGAGTCCAAGTAAGATAATCAACACTTACCTGTATGTCTTATGTTTTTTTTGTGTCAAAAAAATATTTGATTTAATTGTTAATACCTTCTTAATATAATTTTTTTCTTTGTTTTGTTAGAAAGTTCATTTTAAACCTTATTTCTTATTCTAGATCGATCTAGAAATAGTTGTGTAAGAACATTGTTTTCTCTTTATTCTTTTTTATCATCCTTAGAAGAAGAACATTACCCTATCATTTAACTACATTTAACTACATGAAATCATTAAAATGAATGAAATCATTTAAAATTGTTGTAAATCCATAAAATAATTTTAAATATTATAATTTCATTTTTTATAAATCCTTCAAAACCTAAAACACAAAATTTTGATTATAAAACTTTTTTTAAAAGTATTTTATTTTTTATAAAAAGTAAAAAATTGCATATTCTTTTATTTTAAAAAAGTATTTTATGCACTGCTTTCTATTCATACAAAAACCTTCTACAAGTACATAAAAAAAAGACTTTTGTATATAGTTTTCCATTTTTTATTTAAGCAAGAAAAAGAAAAAGAAAAAGAAAAAAAAGAAAAACTACAGGCTAAGTCTTGAAAGGGGTGCCCATTGTTGATACCTTCCTAAAATTTGCAGGCTGATCTAGGATTCACGTTTTGTGAGACTCTCAAACTATATAGTATTCCTCCTTCAGTTGAAGCACATTCAGCGATCTCAAAGACCATGTATGTGAACCTAACTTCGTCTTTCTCATTCCTTATTCCCCCAATTTCTTCTCCCTTTTGCTAATTTCTGGGCCCTTATTTCTGTGCGGTTCTGCTTATGACTATAACTTGTGTGTGCATGTAAAACTACTATTGTTTAGCGTTTGTAGGAGATATTTCTGTTAATTTTATGGTGATTGAGGTTGATCATTGTATGAAATTATGTTTAATTTTGTTGTGTGCGCTTGGCTAGGTCGGTTTGCCGAACAAAATATTATCAGGTCTTAGGTCAGCCACCAAAATGCTTTCTGATTTATCTCTTAATTTTGTGTGTATAACATGCCTAATTTTCTGTCAACTTTGTGACTAGGGTCGATACTGTATTGTTACACCCGGTGTAGCTTTTTGCTTATATTTAGGTTATATGACTCTTTCAGTAAGTGTAGCGTTAGGTATATTGCTTCACTAGTAGTAGCTTTTAACCTTGAACTACTTTTGATTGTAATTTGTATGACTTTTCTGGCTTTGATGTTGTTTAGACATGTCGGGCTTAATGGACTGTGTGCTGGATGAAAATACACTGTTATGATCCTTGTTTGGTGCTCTTTTGCTATAAGAAAATTATCTAAGTTTTTAGCCAAAAGGACTCAAAATCCGCTACATTAAAATTCCAAATAGTCAAGGGATTAAACTCGTAATGATATTCTGCCGTAACTTATATTGGTCTTGAAGATATTCTTTAAAGGCATAGAGCCCACTCAGCTTTGGGGCTTTTTAGCGCCAAAGTGTTTAGTTAACTTTGCTGTCAATGCTACTGTCAGTTTAGTTCATCTATGAAGGTAGAAGAAAGAAAGGAAAGACACTTCCACTCCCATTGCTACTGTTCTTAATTAGCAGTGTTATTTTTGTGATTCAATATTATACTTCAAAAAGGCTATAATCAAGCTCGTGGCAACTACCAGTGAATCAGAATTTCTAAAATGAAATGCAGAAGATTTTAGATTACTTATTTATTCTCAATACAACCAAATTTAGAGATGTACACAGTTTAAAAGATTAAACAATGATTGAAGATAATATAACATTTGGAAGCAGTAGGTTCTAGGCTATTATTTCAATTAAATAAATAGACCAAACTAAAACTAAAACACTAATTAAGGTAAATATCTAAATCACGATCTCTGTTTACCACGGATAAGAGAAAAGCTAAAAGTAACGCCCTCTCTAAAAAGAATTACACAGTGGACTCATCAAGTTGCATATGTGAATGAGAAGAGGGGGATTTTTTGTTGGGTATGGAAATTTGAAGGGCAATATAGAGAAGAGGGGAGTTTTGAATGGGTATGAGGTTGGCTCAAATAGACTAAGAATGATGGAATCCAATCCATACTTTGGAGTGAGACAGGTAGCTTACCTTATGGATATGGTAGTGGCTTCTAGGCCCCTCCCTTTCTCGCAATTTGTCTCGGGGATTTCTGCTCAAATGCATCAACATTGACATCATTAATTTTTTTTCTGGACTCACCATTGTCGATGTGTTGTTGCTCAGGGAGGGGATGGTTCACAAAAGAGCCATTTGTAGTCTTTGTGGAGGAGCAATGTATTTAAGATACACTTCTGATATAACACCTCAAATTGGAATCTCTAACCATAATCAAAATGCACTTGAAATATGATTCTTCAAATAGGAATCACAATACCCTATAGCTTAGACAACTTGCGAACTTGCACCCAAAATTTCTTCGTGTCTTGGTATGTACAACCTCACCCTGCATCCCAAGTTGATCTCCTCCTTCTACTCATTGAACTTCCTTCCTCTTCAATTATAGAAAAATTGTTCATGCTCCACCCTTTTTTTTTTTTTATAAATTTCCTCCATATCTTAGCAAGTAAAACGATTTCCAATGTTTCACCATATTAATCAGTCAAAAGTTAAGAGTTTATTCTAAAATTTAGTTAAATTAATTTTGATAAATTTAATTTTAACCCATCATATATGATTGAGATGCCAATTTAAATTAATTTTTAACTACTAAGGTTATATCATTACATGTAGTGAGAAGAACTAATTTTGTGAGTTTATCAAAAAAGTACCAAGTTTTTCCATGGCTCTATTTTCATTGACAATAATATTCATAACACATTTTCTATTTAAATTAATGATAAAATTTTATTTTTCATTTATTTATTTATTATTTTATTGATTAAAATTTATTGAAGTTATTGTGTATGAGACTTTTAAGAATGATAACTACATAGTTTTATATGATATAAATCTTTATTAACTATTAAATTAGGGTCTTATATGATATGTCATACACATACAATAATTTACATAATATTTTCTCTGTTTATCTTTTTCTTTCATTATGACATGTAATAAATTATGTTCAAGAGTGATAAGCACAAAATACTTTTGTGCAAATTGGTTTATGAATTGGTCTACAAATAACATTTGTCTTTCTTAATAACGCTTTTTTTATAACTTTTTCCTCATTCTAACATGAACACGTGCATTTGCCCCAGCCCTAATCCTAATGCTCTTTGGCACCGCTGTTCCTAGGTATGGTTTCTTTTCAATTCTCTCAATTACTATTTTCTATCTTAAATTTTGCTTTTCAGTTTTGTATTTATAACTCATTTGGAGATTTTGTTCACTAGCGGCAATTTTTTTTTTTTATTTATTCTCTTCCATTTCTTTTTCAGCATCTTTTTGGTGAATCGTGATGCCTATTATTTTCATCAGTGCTTGCTTCCTGGTTTTGATTTGATTGTTACTTACTTTTTCTGTATTTTCATTCAACTTATTACTATATCATTCTGTAAATTCCTTTTTGCCCTTCCCTTCACTGTATTGCTTACGAATCTTGTGATGTTTTACGAAAACTTGTGATTGATGGGTACTTAATTTGATTTTTTTTTTGTCTAAGTGTGTTTATATATTCAGACCGTCATCGGGTTCAACCCCTTGGATTAACTGGTTGAACCTTAATCTGAAACTTTACAGGTTTGGGGTTTGGTGTGTTTTTGTAGCATCGATTTTTACCTAGAGGAAAGAAAAGAAACAAAAGTAACCTGTAGAATAGAGCTTTTTGAGCCTTTCAAATTGACGTGAGGATGGGAGACGAAGCAAGTGAAGAACATCAGAGGTCACTAGCAGCTCCTCTCATATTTTTCATCGTTCTAGCTTTTCACTTTGCTTCACAGTGGATTGATCAATTCAAGAAGGTGATCTCTCTCTTTCATCTTTTCCTTTTTCATTATTCTAACAATTTAAAGGGATTCAAATAGTGATGCTAATATTGATTGCTTTTAGATGTTTGGTTTGAGATATATCTTATTTGGCTCACATTTGCTTGATTGGAGCTTTGGTTATTTGATTTTTATGCTATTTCATGATATGGTAATTGATATCCATTTCATACTTATAATAGGATTCTGGGAAACAGTTTTGCTTATATGCACTCATTATGTTTAAAATTTAACATTTTAAGAAAAATAGTCTTCACTTTTCAAAACTCGTTTAATTCCATGCTTCTATGCAGTTCTTTCCTTGAAAAAAAATCTATAGGATGGGTAACTAGGTTCTGAATTTTCATGTTTGGCTTACTGATTTATCTTGTTTAGTGAAAATGAATATTATGCCACGAAAGGATGCAGAAGATGAATAAGATGGTGTCGGAAACAGTGAACAGAAATACCGTCAGCCCCCGGAGCTCTTGGTCCCAAGTTTAGAGATGAAATATCCACAATTCCCTCTATCAACCTTGTCTGTCTCTTGCTCCCGTTTGATTTGTTTCCTATTAACAAAGGCCACAGTGTGTTTAACTGTCTGCTCCATTGACTTGCTGCCACATGTCCCCTCCGCTCTTCTAGAGGAAACCATCCAAACTCTTTGTTGGGTCATTGTGATTTTGGTCCAGCATTTGCTAATGAAACCTATGTGGATCAGGATGACCCTATACTTTTTTGACTTTTTTTTATCAAGCCTTGGAAATTTTCAATTTGAATTTTCTTCTTGAGTTCCCATGGTTGAGAATGAAGAAAGAAAACTGTCATGAAACTCCAGTAGGACACTGTTTAGGCTGTTGTGGGATTGTTGTCTTTATTTGCAATATGTTATATCCAAGGGATGGGTTGTTGTGTTTATAGACTAAGGGATTTAATGGTAAGTTTGTAAAGGCTTCGATCTAAATTCCTAGTTTTCATCCATATATATGGTTTTATAGTTTCATCATCTTGTTGTGTTACATAAACCTTAAGACAGTGACAAGCACACTTGTGCCAAGTGCCATTAATGTTTCTGTTAAACGATTGTGGATTTTTCATGTGCAAAAGAGACCCATTGCATGGTGCTCTGGTGATCTTGCAATTTGTTTCTACCATAAATTTTATTTTGATTAGCTTTTCCTTTGATGTTAGATTATGATATTAATTTCTTTTTAGTTTTATGCTTTTGCTCCAGAGTGGATCCGACAAAGAAAAAGAAGCTAACTTACGTAAAGAAATAAAAGAACTTTTGAAGGAGGCGAGCTCATTGTCGCAGTAAGTTACTCATGCTTTGGCCATTATTACCTCCCATGAAAAGAAATGCGTTTTATATAAAATTCGAACTCTTAATGATCATAATCATCTTTGTCCTTCCCTATTTTAGTCTCAACTACTATTTACACGGGTGGGCCTACATTCTACATGAGTGTGGAAGCTAGTAGCCGCACCCCTCCTATCAATTTTTTTTTCTATACTTTTGGTTAGATCTATGATAAAAAGATTATAGATATATTACACAGGTAATTGTTAGAATTTGTGAAATCTCTTATCATGTCTTAGTTTATACTCTTGGATTAGTTTTCTTATTTCCATATCCTATCTTAGGAATAGTTATCATATTTTATTGTTATGATTGGTTTCCCTAACAATTGTTTGTACTCTAGGTTTGTTGAACATATCAACTCATCAATGCATTGTAATCCATCTCAGTTATTATCAATTGAGCATTTTATTCTCTTTTATCTCTCGTTCTTGTTCTATACCTGAAAACCCATAATTTCAACGACAATATGTTTTCAATTAACACAACGAAAGAAAACATGTAAATTTTCATGTTCGAGCCAACTATGGGTTCTTTTACCTTCTCATTTATTGTATCTTGAATCAAATTATTTTGCGAAACCCAAAAGGCCATTTATTTTGTTTATTTTATTTATTTTCTCTATGCTTTTGTGTTTACTTCCAGTTTCTATTTTCCAAAAGTTTCACAGTAAATGTGAAGCTTTATGGAAATTTTAGAAAATAGAAATATCTTACATTTAAATCTAATATAAACTTTGAATATTATATGTTTATGTTTGCGACAGTGTACGTAAGTGATTTCATTGTTCTCTCAGGCCATCAACCTTTGCACAAGGTGCAAAACTCAAGAGGAAAGCCGCTGCAAAGGAGAAGGAACTTGCAAAGTGTAAGTTATTTACATGAGCCATTTCTTGTTGCATATTGCATTCTTTATAAATGTAGTGGGCCATTACAAATCTACAGTTTTGAGTTTGCTTTGAGTATAAATTTTTTCCCGCCTACATTAAAATGTGTAGATAGGTGGTACATGAGCTCTTTTCAACTGTATCTTAAAAAAAAAAAAACTTTGATTTTAAACTCATTTGTGTTTTTCCCCAGTATTACATGATTCTGTGCCAGAGTAAGTAATATTGAAAATCCAAGCGAGTAGAAGCTATTTCAAGCTTATACTTTCGTGGTTTTGTCTTGGAATGCTTCTCTATCAATCATGAAAAGGGAACGACAGACCTTTGAGCTGACTTTTTTTATGTTATTTGTCTTTTATCCTTTTGATGGCTTTTCTTTCTTTTGGGAGGATTTCTGATTATCAGTCTCTGATGTTGGATAAGCAGCACAATAGGGAAAGGGAAAAATAATTGGGAAGAGACAAATATAGACAGGAGAATAGAGATATTTTTAAACTGAACAACTAAAAGTTAGTCCAAATCAAAATTCTGAAGAAGCTACAATTGGATGAAAATAACAATCCTTTCTAGACCAAGCCAACTAGATAACCAAACAACTTAAATTTCTATAATTTTCAAGATATTTAGTAAATTTCAGAACGAAGAAACACTAAAATTCCAATTAACAATAATTTTGCTGGTGATTAGATATATTTCTCCTGTAATCTTTATCCTTATTATTACTTCTTCAAGTATTCTTATTCTAGTCACCATCACTTTGTATTTCCAATCCATCTCTATAAAGTCTTCTTATGTATATGAATTAATCTCTCCTATATGAACATGTTTACTAATCATATTACCATAATCATCAATTGATGGGATTAGGAGCAGATATGACAGTTATTCAGAGAAAATAAGAGTGTTTACATAATGTTAATTGTGTATATTGTTTAAGTGGGTTCAGTTTTGTAGTTTAGGAGCAGTTATTTTCTTTAAGGTCTGATGATAGACAGCTATTTAGTTTTTTCTGGAACAGTTATATAAAATTCGTATAGAAAATGAGGAAGAAGTGGGCAGAGGAGTTCATTTTGAAGTTCTTTGGACAAGTTATTATCTGTAAGATTTGTTACAAATATGGGACGGTTCCAGCTGTAATTTTCTATTTAACTAGTGTGCCTAAATACCAAAAAATGGTAAGAGGACATGGTGGTTGCTGGAAAGAAAAAATGACCAAATGACCAGATGACCCTCCTTTGCTTAGTCAAAACATAGGAAGATTACTCCCTCTCCAGACCCTCCTCCTCTGGTAAAAGACTTTAAGACAACGTTTTAAATACAACACATGCCTTTTAGGACAATTAAGTTTCCATATTTTATGATTGTTAAGTTTACACTTGTGTCAGCTTTCTAAATGTTGATTTAGGATTTAATTTTCTATATTAAATTCAAAATATTAGGCATTATGCATGCAATTTGCAAAATTATGGTGCTTGGCATCAAATGATATATTGGTTAAAGTTTTACCCTCACTAGAGGATTATGGAATGCATAGGATGAGGCAACCACTTGTAGATAAATAATTTTGTTACCTACTTTTTATGAATATAGAAATTAGGTAACAAAATTGTTTATAAATTTTTTTATGAATATAAATCTCATCTATACAATTACAACGCTGGTGATTGTTTATTAAAATATTGCGAGTGCTACTTAATCCATTTCTGAACAGATTAGATGAGACTGCTACCGAGTTAGCTATTTTTTTAGGTTGGATCCTTAAGTAGGTGGAACTAGATGTAGCCACATAAGAATTTATATGCTATTTGTGCTGAGATCATGGTGAAAGTAGCATTACTGGAAAAGTTATACTTTAAAATAACATGCAGTTCAAAATTTGCACGACAAGGATACTGCTTTGTATTCAAAATTTCTGCTTATCTCAAAGGTATTTCCTGATCTAGAAATTGTTTTCAGTTTACTTATTTTCTTTGCAGAGGCTGATAAGATACAACATGGTTGTGTGATGCAGGTTTTAACATATCTAATTTTCCTCATGTGGTTTTGGAGTGTTCCTGTAGCTAGCATATCTCAACAACTTGTGCAACCATTTGGTAATGCAATTATGATTAATACTTAAAATTTTAGTAGTTATGCCACAAACTCACTCGTTTGTATTAAACTGTTGGAATGCTTAAAATAAGAAAATGTGTCTTTTTTGGATTCTGATATCTGCGGACTTGCTGATTGAGAATATTTACTTGTGTTATTTAGTTACCTTTCATATTAGGTAATGGCTATAGTTATAGATATATTTATTGGCTATGATTATGAATATGTTAGGTTTACCTCTGATTATATATATAGGCACAAAATGAATTGTAGTTATAATATATTTATAGAATTCTTTGTTGAATTTTTTTTTTGAGGTTTTTCCAATAAGTCAAGTTTAGTTGCAAACTCGTCCATTGACTACAAAACGCTTCATAGTGCTAAGATGTGACATTTATATGTATAGTAATTGATACAATTGAAGTATTAGGTTTTGTTTGGATTAGAAGAACTTCTTGACATTTGTAGGGGAGAACAATAAGAAGAACAAAAAAATGAAATTAGTTTTTTTTTATAAATTAAAATTAGCTTATACACAAGTTAAAAAAAAAAATTTAGACGAATTGTATAAGAGTTTCTACAAATTAGCTTGTGTAGAAGCTAATTTTTAGTTTATGGAGAAGTTAATTTCAAGTTTTCTTCTTATTTTTATTTCAAAAAATGTTTATGAAGAAGTTCGTTAAAAATATGCTTATAATTCAGGAACCTTACTGTATTTGGTTGTCATATCTAATTTTGGACCCCCTATTATTTTATAATTTTGGAAATATGAATATGAAGATAAGTTACGCATATTGTAAACATTTATCTGAGTAATTATTAAGTAGAATACATGTATGTATTTAGGGGTGTATTGGGTTGAAATTTTAAAAGACTATTTTAAAAAAATCTTGTGGATTTTACAAGACAGTGTAGGAATCTTATGACTTTAAGATTGTTTAGAAGTCTTTTTGGATTTTAACCAATTTATATTGTAACGTAGATTTGATGAATTTATAAAATTTGGAAGAATTTTATCCATACTTAGAAAGCAATCAAAACTACATTCAGTGAAAAAAGTAACAATAAAATAACAAGTTTTGGATAAGAAAAAGTAACTCAGTAGAAATTTTCAATCTTTCATTAGTTAATAGGTTCTAACTTTATGTCCCACTATGCATTGGCATTTTTTTCATCTATGTTCTTGGATCTGAACAATGCGTTCCAGATTATGGTCCTTTTTGCATCCATGTTCTTGGATTTGAACAATATGTTCCAAACTGTGATTTTTGTTTCTGAAAATACTATAGATGACGATGTCTATTGGTTAAATTGTAACTCTTTTGTTAAAAAACTTATCAAGTTCTGCACGCAAACATCTATATTGTCTTCCGCAAAGAGAGAATACATGTGTAACGGAAGAAATAAAAATCTAGCAACTGGTAGAAAAAGCAAGAGTTTGAAAAATCTCGAAGGTTTGAGTCGGAATGTTTGATTGGTGTGATATTTATGCATCCTAATAAAATCCCTAAGAAACAATCCATCGAAGTTTATATATACTTTTTGAATAAACTTTTTCTAAGTTGTAAAAAATCTTAATTGAATACTATTGAATTTCGTTGTCATCCTTAAAAAACCCTTATTAATTCTAATTGAATGCCATGACTTTTTTCAATAATTTAAAGTCTGAATTGAATACCATGAGAAAAACACTTTTAAAATCCTTGAAATTCCCTTGTTTTTATTTATGCCATTTTAATATAAATTTTAATTTTAAAGAATGTAATTTTTTTAAAATTAAATGTGTTTAAAGTCAAAGTCATTTGTTGCACGAAAAAAACACTTATTTTGGTCCAAATGTGGGCATAGGAGACAAAGGCATTTCTTATTGCCTTTTTTTAATGGTTATGATCTGAAAATTATTTCACATATTTTTGCAGGTAGATTATTGACTTGGAGGACTGGAGGGATTCAAAATAACAATATTATGGTAAGCAATTTCTAGTATCTTTCCTTATATTTGAAACTTTGAATAAAAAAGAGATATCCAGAGCAAATCCTATTTAGGTTTTTATGAAAGAAAATTCGATGCAAGAATTGCTGAAAATTGTGTCTAGACTACACAATGAAGATAATTTATATAAATATACAGATAGTTATAGGAAATTTCATGCTCATATACATGACGTGATTTGCATATAAATCTGTTTCTAATGAAGTTTTCTTATAATTATAAAAAATCTAATTAAATAAGGAAATAAATCATAAAATGTAAAAGAAGAATAAATGCTGAGATACTATAAACTATTTTATGATATCATTAGATATTTCTCATATTTCTTAGACTCTCCTTAAGCTAAAGCTTTAGTAAACTTTCAGCTTATGACAAGAAATTATTCATTTCTCAACAAATAAATAAAAAGAAACATAGAAAATGACCTTCACCAAAAAAACAGTTGGAAAAACAAGTTGGATAGAATTATTGTTGTAAAAGACGGATGAAAACACAATAAAATAAAATTCCGGAGGCGTGAAAGATCACTGTCCTTAAGGACTTATCTGCGATAAATTGTGCAAGTCCCCCAGGATACAAAAGGAACTTCTTGGATAATACCGAAGATCTTAGAATTAGCAAGTAAGCTCTTTTATGAGCAAAATAACCCGGGATATTAGAAAAGAATAGTGCGGAAAAGAAAAGAGAGAAGTGGGGATGTGAAGAAGATGTGATTTTCCGAGTAGGGGAGAGCTTCTATTTATAGAGGATGGGAACCATGTGTTAGTGAGCGGTTTGAAGAGTGAAGTAGAAGTGGAAGGAACGGGTTGCATGATCTACGGAGGAAACGACCTTCAATGTTCGAAAGTTGCGTCTTGATAGGAGGAAAAACAGCTTCAATGTTCAAAAAAAACCAACAACCCACGTTTCAAAGCTTCTGGAATTTGCCAAAAAGATTGCTGTGGATTTGGTGGCTATTAGGGTTTGAATTGTTTTCCCCTTTTATCAGATTTTACAATACCCTATACCCTGTTTTCACAACAATTATTACATAGATAGCATAGCTAGAATGACCATTAACTTGAGAGAATTTTCATGACATGGAAAGCAAGGTTTGTGCTGAGCAAAACCGTATTAGGAAGTTTTACACGGATAATATTTTTGGAAAGAAACAAGTTACTGGGGGAATGAACGTCAATTTGAAAGAAGTCGCCATGATTTATATGTGGGAAAAAATCCCCGAAAGAATGATCTTCGATGGGAAAGAAGTCACCGCTAATATGATTCATACACGAGAAAAGAATAGAGATCATTGGTGGGAATGAAGTCACTACTAACAAGTAACTGAATAATTATCAAAAAATCATTGTAAGTGAACAATGACTACTAAAATATCACCAGCGACGAACAACTGTTGTCGGAAAAGTGTGCAGCGGGGGGTGGACTAGAGTGGAAAATGGAATAAGGAAACTAGCGGGAATTGTTGTGAAATGACATGGCAGGAAGAAGCGGTGACCGTTGTGATGAAAATAATAGACAACGAAAGGGATGATTGATTGTAGTTCTTTCTAGAGATGCTCAAAACTATATATCACACAACTTGATAATTTTATACATGTTGATGATAATAAATACGAATAGTCATAATAATTTTTGTTTATATAATGCTTTGATATGGTATAAATAAGATTCTAATGAATGTAATTCTAAGATATTCCTATATAAGAAAATTGATCATATAATATAAAAGAATACATTTTAAGAGAAAGTCTAAGGTACTCTAAAATATTATAAGGTACTTCTCATATTTCTAATATATTTCAATCATTGAATGTATTGTTCGTTGCTCTTGGTTTTTAAATTTGGATGAATGAGGATGTATTTAGTAGTTTTTTACAGTCTCCTGAATTATGTCATGTTAGGATTAATTCAAATATCTGCCATTTAACAAACTTCATTGGTCAGAGTTGAAAGATGGGAGTTTTTTATTAGAAAAAGATGCTAGTGTCTCAGGATCTCATACACTCTTCATTCTTAGCTGAAATTCATATTTGGAATTTTGGATCAAAGTTTGCAAACATAAATTTGAATCAAAAGTATGCTAAAAATGAGTTTACTGCAGTGAAATTTATGTTTTAATATTTTTTTTGTTTAAAGTATGTCGATAAAATGAAATTTATTATATAATATTAATCAAGTACTTTTACTATGGAAAATAATTTTCAAAAGCAACCAATTTCTTGCTTGTTATTTAAACTTTGTTTTGGGTGAACTGATGATGAAAATGTGACTTTTAGAGGCAACAATCTTGATGGAAAATTGAGTTTAGTGGTCTAAAAGTATGTTGGAGGAAGAACCCAAACGGTTATCCAAACATACCCTTAACGTATTCCAACTCGTGATTTTACTTTTAACCAGTAGAGTATGTTAGAAGGATTATGTTAGAAAATGTGTTAAACTCTTCAAGAAATCACAATCTCCCGATTTTGAGATGTAATCATGAATTGATGTTTCACTTGAGTATTTAAATAACTTGTGGATGGAATGTGCTTATCCAAAGCACTGGAATTGAGTTTAACTTGCAATCAAACTACATTAAGTTTAGCTCCTCCACCTCTCAGTTTTACTTTTCATCTTTACGTGGAAGCTGGTACTTTTTCATACTTCTATGCATCATAAAATATACAGTGCAATCCACTGTTTTTCTACCCATTAAATGATGTAGTATAAATAAAAGAAGACATGTGAAGCTTCTAATAGTTTATGAATGGCGTTCCGACTGTTTTATACTATTTCAGGTTGGGATAATACCTTGGCTGATAGTGTCTACCAGGGTTAGCAGATTTATTTGTAGACTCACCTATGGCAAATAGATCTTGTTGTTCTTCATCTAGAATGACATTACATTGCTAGCTGCTTGGACTGCTTGGTCTCCTGCATTTAAAATGGAATGAACAAGACTTTACCAGATTTGTACAACTTCAAATTTGTTCCTTCGCTCCTTCTCCGGTTGATAACCATTTTATTTTAGTACAGGCGACGTGTAAGCTCCATTCTGCATATACAAGCAAAATTTTCATATGCCTGTAATATGATAGAGTTGAAGCCCCCACCACACCCCTAGTTTGGTCTTATTAAAGGAATTTTGTCTTTAAATTCTTCTGGATTAATCATATTTATTCATAGTATTTGGTGTTGAATTAATGGGTTTGTGAATTTGAACATCTGCTATTTGCAGTTTAGATTAGAGCTGTTTGTGATCTGCTTCCATTACAACCACAAGATAAAAGTTTGGTGTAATTTGTAATGATAGTTGTTTCCTGTAGGATTAAATTGCTTGCTTCCTGCACTAAATATTTTTTAATATAACAATAATATTTTTATTTTAAAATTTATATATTAAACAATTTTTGTTTTTTTTTCATTTACATATTTAGAAATATTTTTATTATATGATAAATATGGACAATTATTTATTATATAATATAATTTTTTGTTTTTTTAATCAATTAAATATTAACAATTATTTAATTTTTTAAGAATTTATTAAAATGAAATATTTTATTATTAAAGTATTTATAATTTTAATTTGTTAAAATAAGATATTTATAACTTTTATTTTATTAATACTTTTTTTATTATACTTATTAAAAAACGTTTAACTCAATTCAGTGTGAGAGAAAAAAAAATTATATAATAAATAAATTTTAAAATAAAAATAATAAAGATAGTTTTGATATTTTAAAAATTTATTAAATATAGTTTGTATCGTGTAGAAGAAGCAATTGTCATTCAATAATAAGTCCACGTATTATTTACTTGAATCACGAATTCCAAAACACGTTGAAGATAATTATGCTCTCAAAATATTTTGCAGCTGAAGAGAATATGACGGATATTCTGAGTATTTTCTCTTCTATTTGTATTAATACAATATCAAAAATAATATGGAGTGGACTAAACTGGTTTAAAAAATATATGCAGATGATACACGAGTGGTCAAAATAATACCATAGCAATTTTAATTACAAAAGATATATTGTATTTCCAATTTTTTCTATTTATTTAATGATTTAAGTATTTTTATTATATTTTATTCATAAAACCCTCTTCAAAAATATGCTTCCGTGAATCCGAACTCTCATCTAACAATGTTCTCTGAACTCAAAATTTAGAAACAAGCATTAAACTTCATTATTTTCACTTTCTAAATTAAAATCAGTGTATGCTAAAGAATATGTATTATTTAATATGTTATATGTTAAAATGGGCGTAAATATGTTTATGATATTTAAAGATAAATCAGTTTTAGAATTGACTTTTTTTTTTTTTAATTTTTTTCTTTTTTTTTT
>Ga0209489_105116_pt1 | contig 23262 bp, 29 predicted proteins | sample SiratrowhiteBW_FD_187527 | JGI IMG/M metagenome (GOLD analysis project Ga0209489, IMG submission 187527) | Root nodule microbial communities of legume samples collected from California, USA - Siratro white BW (SPAdes) (version 2) | ecosystem: Host-associated > Plants > Roots > Nodule | place...
GGCCGCTGCCGGCATAGCCGTGGCCGTGAGGCACCTTCGACACCTCTAGTCTCCTCCAACGATGACTCTACCATACCACCGTGCCCTAACAACAACCTCCGACGCCATTCCCGTCGTCGGCAACGCCTCATCCTCACCCTCTCTCTCCCACTGAACCAAAATCCACGTGCAAGCCCTAACCCCTCCGTATTGCAGTGCCGCGGCCGTCGTCATTGGCCGTCGCCGCTGTCATCGACGACACTCGTCGTCGCCACCTGCCGCTGCTGCCACTGCCATCACCTGCCATGCCCCCTCTTGCCGCAAAACCGAACCAACCATGCCCCTCACAGCACCCCGTGTTCGTTTAGGGTTAGTGGGGTTGCTTTCCATACTCCCTGTGTTTGAGCTTGCATTCCCACTACTCCTCAATCCCTAAAATACCCTTGACATTAGTTGAGTTGGATTTACTTCCTGCACCTCCATTAGTTAAGATCTGTATCTACAGAAACCCGAATTCTAAAACTACCCCTTGCTTAGTTTTTTTTTTTTGAAAAAAAATCTTTTTTTACTTAAAAAAAATCTTTTTTTACTTAAAAAAAATAGTAATGCTTTAAAATTTTAATACTAGGCTATGCCTCCTAAAAGCCTTTTTTCTCATACAAAGAGGGATGTCTTGGATAAAACCTTCGATTAATTTCTTAATTGACCACTCGCATCATATAGGAATTAATTCGAAAAACTTTAATTTCATTTGGAATGTCAAAGGGCCATACGCGCCAAGCGATATCCAAAATGAAGTTTAATTTTCGAAAACACCAAGTTTCTGCTAATATTAAAAACATATCAAAAATATTCAAAAATTAAAAAATATCAAATTCTCAAACAAACAATTTTTCAAAACATAGAACTACGTAACCCTGATTCTCCATCTCTGATGGAGATACATAGGAGCGAGGTTAAACCTTGTCGGGCTCTTTTCAAAATAAAAATGTTTTGTTTGCTTTTATTTCTATTTTTCGTGAAAAGTAAGCATTACGAAAATTACGCTCATTTTATTTTATTCAATTAAAGGTACTGTCTTAGGACGGACGTCGTGGGAGGCTAATACCTTCTCCACGCGTAACCGACTCCTGGACTCGCAATCCGATTTTCATAGACTGGCCTTATCCTTGTTTTTCTTCGGTTTTCCATAGTTTTCCATGAAAATTATGGTGGCGACTCCCTTATTTTGAAAATTAAAATAAGTTATTTTTATCTGCCGTCCCCGTCGTGACCCCGATTGCGACAGCTGGCGACTCCACTAGGGAATTCTGAGAGTCAGGCCAATTTAATTGAATAATTTCAAATGAGTATGATTTTTCTAAATGTTTATCTTTCGCTTTGATTTTTGTATATATGATTGTTATTTTGTTATTGCTGAATATTGAACCCTAGGTTAGATGACATGTCATATCTGCTATATATCTGCCTGGGAACTTTGCTGACAGGATGTACTTCCTTTCTCAGTTTTTGCGAGAACCCCAGCTAGAGTTTGTTTACTTTACTTACATGCTCTAAAGCAAGTTGTTTACCAGCTGCTGTGAGTAATGTGGGGAAGTGAGCCATAGCTCTAGTGGCCTTATACCTTTAGGGATTAGGAGCCATCCCATGTGAGTATGCATTTACAGGCATAGATCTTAAGCGCTGAACTTGGTTTAGGGCACTAAGGGAGATGATCACGCGTTTCAACCTTATGCCGATTTGCTGTGCTATTTCAAAGTGCGCATGGCATATTTTATATTCATAACATAATCATAATTCATGCTTTTCTACACCATTGTATTTCATGCATTTCATATTATCTCATTTAGTTTTTCTTTCCTTTTTAAGCAGTAAAATTATAAAATTGTGTGCATATCATCATGGAGTTAAACATGGGATTTGAAATTGAGAGAGAATCTAAATCGTCAAACCTGAAGAAGAAGTTATACATTCGAGTATTAGAAAACAACCTGACCGGCCTCAGGGAGTTAGGTCAAAAGCTTGGACCGATCCAAAGAGGGACTTTCAGAAAGAGATATGAGAATGTATTAGGACTATTAGAAGTGAAAGTTCAGGTACCAATTGTTACTGCTCTAGCACAACACTGTGACCCACCAATGAGATGCTTCACTTTTCGAGACTTCTAACTGGTGCTAACACTATAAGAGTATGAGCAGATCTTTGACTTGCCCTTAGAAGGAGGAGTCCCCTATAAGCACCTCGAGCAGCACGTTTCAATCCCACATTAGCTGGGATTATGAAATCACACCCAAGAGAATTGGAGGGTAGACTTGTCACTAGAAGAGGCGAGAAAGGTTTCCCCCAGAAGTATTTGGAGACATATCTGCATCAACTAGCTGACAAGGAAGATTGGGAGACGTTCATGGATGTCCTCGCCTTGGTCATTTATGGTGTGTTGGTGTTTCCTAACCAGGAAGATCTCGTGGATTATGACACAATTGGTGTGTTTGTTGCTGTGAAGACCCGAGCCGAGAATCCTGTCTCAGCAATACTGGCTGACATCTATGCAACACTTGATTTATGGCAAGAAAGAAGAAAGAGGAAGATGGCATGCTGCTTGTCGGCCCTTTATGTTTGGCTAGTTTCCCACATTGGTGAGAGAGCAGTTGGTCTCAGATGTCCAATCGAGTTAGCATTGAAGCGAGGGCCTGAACCAAGAGGAGGAGATGAATGGAAACAATTCTTTGCCGGCCTAAATGAAACAAAGATCCAATGGCAACCTTCATGGCAATCAAGATCACACCTCGCTTATTCTTGTGGAAAGTATCCAAATGTGCCATTTGTGGGGACTAAATGTTGCATCAATTACAACCCAGTGTTGGCTCAATGACAATTCGGATATTTGATAAAAGGGGTCCCAACGCCTGCTTCTTTGACTGCCTTGCTATTTTATTATAAGGATGGCAATGCTACTGAAGTCTTGCGACAGGTTCGAAGTGCTTGGAAGAATGTGATTTACATGGATAGGGACTCCAGGCCATGGCCACAGATAGAGAAGTTCCTTACCGCCAATGGATCGCAGAAAGAGTAAAAGAAGTCAATCTTCCTTTCAAGCTAGATGCCCCTGGCTCGAAAAACAATGAACAAATGCCAGATGTCGAGTCAGAAGAGGTCAAACGTCTGAAAGAAGAAATTGAAAGATTGAAAGGAGTGAATGCCAAGGCGGTTAGTGACCTCCAAAGCCTTCGCCACGACTACGTGGACCTGAAGAAGGACTATGAAGAAAAGACAAAAGCTCACGAAGAGCTGATGAGAAAGCAGAAGGCAGAAAGGGATTACACTTTCAGAATCAAACAGAACTTGGTAGCTGCCAACACTGAGTTGACAATGAGGGCCCAAGAGTGTGATATAGCTTCATCAGCAGAGCGCCAGTGGAAGAGCTTATATGAAGTCATCAAGAGGGAAAAACAGGAAGCGTTGAGAAGGTTGCGTGATCTCCAAGTCCTAATCAACAAGATGGAACAACAGATGAAGGAAATGATGGTAGAATGTGAAGAACGTGTTGAGGAAGTGCACCGCCAGCGGACTGAAGCAGAGGAGCAGTATCAGACTATGCTGACTTAGATAGAAGGTTATATGGCCGAGCAGGAGAGAACCGTAGAACACTGGAAGAAATGTTTCTCACAGTTGGCTGCTTTGGCTAATGGGGCAATTGATGGAGTTCCAAGAATGTTAGCCAAGGCTGAGTCATCGTTGTTCTTCTTTAATCCACTGAGAGAAGTCAAGACTTTTATAGAGCATTGCAAAGGATTGGTGGCAGAAATGAAGAATATGATTAATCGTGCTAGAGAGTTATAGATGTTTTGTTGAGTATACTGTAATGACATTGTAGGTCAGATGATTTAGATTTCTCTATCAATGACAGACTTATGTTTAATTTCCATGTGTTTTATATGTCATCATGCAATTTTATAATCTTTGTTTGATTTATTTACTTTTTCCTTCTATTTTTTCCTAATTCATTCTTTAATAAAATAAAAAATACAGCAACGTAATAACTGCAAATATTCCGCGACATTCCTATAGAACTCGCGCTAACAGTAAGAAGATGGAGAAATTTGAGGAAGCACAAGAAAGTATGAAAGCCGACATGGACCAGATTAAGAATCAAATGAGTCAAATGTTTGAGATGATGGTGGCTTTAAAAGATGCGATTGTTGTCTGAAATGAAAAAGCTCAGTCTTCGCAACAAGGGCCAGTACAGATCCGAAACCCCAATCATGGGAATAGAGCAAGTCAGGAGTTCCCTCCATATGGTCTACCTTCGAACTACGAGCCGCCATATGAAGAATATGAGGAATAAGAAACCATACCACCAGTTGCCGATGCTGCTAGTACTAGAGTTCAACCTGAGTATACACAAGTACCGCCTGCTAGTAATGCTGAAAAGGTGGTAGTTAATAAAGTTTCTGTCGCTACTCAGCCGCGAGTTCTGTAAGTTCTTATTGGTGAAGCGTCTGCAATGAGGGATAATATTCCTGAAGGTGTTCAAACTGCGTTGATTAATGCCAATATCACGAAGAGTAAGCTGGATGTCTTAGAGGAGAGGCTTAGAATGATTGAAAGAGCCAGTACTTATGAATTTGGGAATGCTGCAGGACTATGCTTAGTCCCTGATATCGTGATACCTCCCAAATTCAAAGTACCGGAGTTTGAAAAGTATAAGGGAGTGACTTGTCCTAAAAGCCATTTGATAATGTATTGCCGGAAGATGACCGCTCATTCTCATGATGAGAAGCTGCTAATGCACTTCTTTTAGGACAACCTAGCAGGAATGTCTTTGAACTGGTATATGCATTTGGAATCAGCTAGGGTTCACTCCTTGAAGGATCTGGTAGATGCCTTCCTGAAACAATACAAATACAATATAGACATGGCTCTGGATAGAATGCAATTGCAAAGCATGGCAAAGAAGAGCACTGAAACCTTTAAGGAATACACACAAAGGTGGAGAGAGCTTGCTGCTCAAGTTGCACCGCCACTACATGAGAGCGAGATGATAACTATGTTCGTTGAGACGTTAGAAGATCCCTTCTACGAACGAGTGCTCGGAAGTGTCTCATCCAATTTTTCTGATCTTGTTACCATCGGAGAAAGAGTTGAACGAGGGCTAAAAAGAGGAAAAATAGCACAAAACCCGTCCGCGGTGACAACTGTTACAAAGCCCTGGTTCAATAATGGCAACAAGAAGAAAGAAGGAGAAGTGCAAGCAACATCTGCCATGCCATATTGGGAAGGATTTCAGCGTCAGTATCGACCCAATTATAGGCCCTCATCTGCTTATGTCGCCAATACTGTTCCGAATTACCAATAAAATGCCCCTCAACCTCAGTCCGGATATAGGCCTCCTCCTATCACTCACAATGCATATCAGCCCAACACGGGAGGTCAGAACTTTAATCAGGCACAAAATCAAAATCTTGGTCAAAGGAGTAATCCAGGAGAAAAGACTGTGAAGTTTACTCCTATTCCGATGACTTATACAAAATTATTACCTGATTTACTCAAGAATGCATTGGTGGCCCTGTGTCCGGCGAAGACCCTACAACCACCATATCCCAGATATTATGATGCAAGTGCTAAAAGCAGATATCATAGTGTAGAAGTGGGTCATTCGACCGAGAATTGTCGTGCCCTCAAGTTTAAAGTGCAATCTTTGATTGATTCGGGGTGGCTTACTTTTTAGGAACAAAAGCCGAGTGTGGACAAGAACCCTTTGACTGGACATGCAAATACCACGGTTAATGTCGTGATGGAGGAAGAAAGTCTAAGCTTGGTCAGAAGCGTAACTGAGATAAAGAGACCTTTGAATGAGGTTTTTGAAGCAATCTGCCAAGTTGGATTATTCAAATATGAATACAGGCCAGAGGATAAATATAGATTCCATGCTAGCACCGAACATTCTGTTGATGAGTGTGCTGAATTTAAAGATTTTGTACAAGACCTGATAGACAAACATATTCTACAAGTCAGTCATCAGAGGAAGGAAGGAGAAGTGTTTGCTGGAGAAGAATGGATCCCACAGAGGCCCAGACCATTGGTAATACAATTCACCAAGGCCACTAATTCGGTGCCTTCGGGACGACAACCTCTAGTGATACAGACACCATCTTCTTTTCCGTATAAGGATGATAAGGTCGTTCCTTGGAAATATGGTGTCAGTATCATCCAAGGAGAGCAAAAAGATGAATCAGCAAACCAAGACAAGGCAGAAATTGAAAATATATCTGGGATAGGGGGTATGACTAGGAGTGGTCGTCTGTTTACTCCTCCTGACTTGAGAGGTGAGAAAAGCCGTGACAAAATTAGAGAATGGCTGCGGAAAAGGCAAAATCATTTCTAAAAGGAAAAGCTGTCCAAGTTAACTCGGAGCCTGAAGGAAAAGAGGGAAAGGAGGTTACCGATAAGGATGCATATGAGTTTCTGAAATTTATCCAACAAAGCGAGTATAAAGTTGTTGATCAATTAAACCACATGCCTGCGAAAGTGTCTTTGTTGGAGTTGTTAATGCATTTGAATTCTCATCGGAAGTTGTTGATGAAGATTCTGAGTGGAGCCCATGTAGAAGAAGACATCTCTTTAGATAAATTTGAAGGGATTGTTAGTCACGTTACCGCTAACAATTACCTGACTTTTACTGAAGATGAAATCCCTTCAGAGGGCAGGGGGCATAAAAAAGCTCTGCACATTTCGGTCAAATGTATGAATCATTTTATATCACGCGTGTTAATTAATAATGGCTCATCTTTGAACGTGATGCCAAAAACCACCTTGAACAAGTTGCCAAGTGATGGGATGCATTTACGTCCCAGTGCCATTGTGGTGAGAGCTTTTGATGGGAGCAAAAGAGAAGTTATAGGAGAGGTAGAGCTACCAGTTCGAGTTGGACCATGCACTTTTCAAGTTGTGTTCCAAGTAATGGACATATCACCAACATATAGTTGCTTGCTGGGAAGGCCTTGGATACATACAGCCGAAGTAGTGCCTTCTACTTTGCAACAGAAACTGAAATTTATAATTGATGACAAGTTAATTATAGTTTATGAGGAGCAGGACTTGCTGGTATGTGGACCCACACCTACCCCTTATATTGAAGGTGCGGAAGAAGCTCTTGAAACCTCTTTTCAGGCCCTCGAGATTGTTAGCACAGCCTATATTGAACCCTTCAAGGTGAATCCATGCTTGTCTAACGCATCACTGATGATGGCCAGAACTATGATGAAAAAAGGTTATAGACATGGCAGCAGTTTGGACAAAAATGATAATGGGTCTGTGATGCCACTAGAGCTGGTGGAGAACAAAGGGAGATACGGTTTGGGATACAAACCTACTCGAGCTGATCGGAGAAGAATGATTGAAGAAAGAGTTGAAAGAAGCCGAGCCAGGATAGAGGGATGGGAACCAAGGACAACAGAAATTTCCCTATGCAGCCTGGATCAAAGTCTTTACAGTGCCGGATGGATTAATCTTGATCAAGTGTCAGCGATTGGGTATGAGCATGAAGGCGAAGGCTTCAATTTTGTGCGCCCTTGTCTTTCTAATGAACAAGTTGGCAATTGGGAATCCGTAGACATACCTGTGGTGTCTACACGTGATGAAATGTAATATTTTAGGAAGACAAACATTGGTTTGATTTTGAACAATGTTTTTATTGTGTAATGCTTTCTCTTAGCGATAACAATGGTTCAATTTTAATGAAATGTTGTGTTTTTGATATTTTTGGTTTTGTCTATTTATTTTCGTAAAATTGAATAATGCAGATATGACGATGCTTGTTTTGAAAATAATCATTCCAATATTTCATATCCAAATTTCACGGACCTTGATGATAATATGAAAAATGATGAATATGAGGAAAACTGTGAACCCTCCCCGGAATTATTGAGATTAGTGGAACAGGAAGCCAGAGAAATAAAACCCCACCAAGAAGAGGTTGAAATGATAAATCTGGGAGATCAAGGGGAAGAAAAAATGGTTAAAGTCGGAGGTGATTTGTCTTTTGAAATGAGGCAGTAGCTATATAACCTTTTGAAAGAATTCAAAGATATTTTTGTTTGGTCTTATAAAGATATGCCTGGTCTAGACCCCAAAATTGTACAACACCGATTACCACTTAAACCAGAGTGTCATCCGATTAAGCAGAGGTTGAGAAGAATGAAGCCAGAGGTGTCGTTAAAAATAAACGAAGAGGTTGAAAAGCAGTTTAATGTTGGATTCTTAGCTATGGTGCAATACCCTCAATGGGTAGCTAACATTGTTCCTGTTCCGAAGAAAGATGGGAACGTCCGAATGTGTATAGATTACAGAGATCTAAATAGGGCTAGCCCTAAAGATGATTTTCCACTACCGCATATCGACAAGTTAGTGGACAAAACTGCTACGTCATCATTATACTCATTCATGGATGGATTCTCTAGATATAATCAAATTAAAATGGCGCCTGAAGATATGGAGAAAACTACTTTCATCACTCTGTGGGGCACGTTTTGTTACAAAGTTATGTCTTTTGGGCTGAAAAATGTTGGTGCAACCTATCAAAGGGCAATGGTGACTCTTTTTCATGATATGATGCATAAAGAGATTGAAGTCTACGTTGATGATATGATAGCTAAATCTGAATCTGAAAAAGAGCACCTTGTTAATCTGAAAAAGCTGTTTCAGAGGTTGAAAAAGTAGAAACTCAGGTTGAATCCGTCTAAATGTACCTTTGGGGTGAAGTCAGGGAAACTCCTAGGATTCATTGTTAGTCAAAGAGGAATATAAGTGGATCAAGACAAAGTACGTGCTATTCTTGAGATGCCACATCCTTGCACTGAAATTCAAGTTCGAGGTTTTCTGGGAAGATTGAATTACATAGTTAGATTTATTTCCCAGCTAACCGTCACTTGTGAGCCAATTTTCAAACTGTTACGAAAGTATCAAGTGGTAGAATGGAATGAAGACTGTCTGAATGCTTGAAAGAGCCTCTAATACTATGTCTGCCGGTCCCTGGAAGGCCTCTTATTCTCTATCTGACAGTATTAGATGGATCAATGGGTTGTGTATTGGGTCAACGTGATGAAACAGGAAAGAAAGAACATGTCATATATTACTTGAGCAAAAAGTTTACTGATTGTGAGCAGAGATATTCTTCATTGGAAAAAACCTATTGTGCCTTGGCTTGGACAACACATCGTTTGAGACAGTATATGCTTAGTCACACAACATGGTTAGTATCTAAAATGGACCCGATCAAGTACATTTTTGAGAAGTCTGCTCTAACTGGAAGAATAGCTCGTTGGCAGATGTTGTTATCGGAATTCGATATCGTTTACGTCACTTAAAAAGCTATTAAAGGCAGTGCTTTAGCTGAATACTTAGCTCAACAGCCCATAGATGATTACCAACCCATACAACCTGAGTTTCCGGATGAAGATATTATGAGTTTGTTTGTCTCTAAAGACGGTAGTGATGAAAGGAAATGAATTTTATTCTTTGACGGATCCTCCAATGCTTTGGGACATGGTATAGGGGCAGTGCTTATCTCCCCGGAAAAATAATATATACCATTGACTGCTAGATTATGTTTTGATTGTACAAATAACATAGCGGAATATGAAGCTTGTGCCATGGGGATCAGAGCAGCCATGGAATATAAAGCGGTGTTTGAATGTATATGGTGACTCAGCGCTGGTTATCCATCAGATTAAAGGAGAATGGGAAACTCGAGATCAGAAACTAATTCCTTACAAAGCATACATCAAAGGGTTGATTGAATATTTTGATGAGATAGAGTTTCATCATATCTCGAGAGAAGATAACCAGCTAGTTGATGCTCTTGCTACTCTATCCTCTATGTTTGTGATAAGTCAAAAAGAGGAGCTGTCAATGATTAAAATGCAAAGTCACGAGAATCCAGTATACTGCAATTTCATTGAAGAAGAAGTAGATGGCAAGCCCTGGTACTTTGATGTAAAACGATACCTCCAGAATAGTGAATACCCTGATTCAGTCTCAGAGAATAATAAAAGAATGTTGAGAAGGTTAGCCTCGAGTTTCATTTTGGATGGAGATTTGTTGTATAAATGAAATCATGATAAGATGCTTCTCCGTTGTGTGGATGCCAAAGAGGCTGAGCTAATATTGCAAGAAGTGCATGAGGGAACCTTTGGAACTAACATGAATGGGCATTCTATAGCCAGAAAAATTCTAAGGGCTGGATATTTTTGGATGACAATAGAAAATGATTGTTGTAAACATGTGAAAAAGTGTCAGAAATGTCAAATATATGCTGATAACATTAATGTATCACTGACTGCATTAAATGTTTTATCAGCGCCATGGCCTTTCTCCATGTGGGGTATAGACGTTATTGAACCAAAGGCATCGAACAAACATCGCTTTATACTGGTGGTCATCGATTATTTCACAAAATGGGTTGAAGTTGCTTCTTACGCAAATGTGACTAGAAAAGTTGTGGCAAAATTTATAAGGAAATAGTTGATTTATAGATATGGAATTCCTGACAGAATTATCACTGATCACGCCACCAACTTGAACAATCAAATGATGACTGAGCTGTGTGAAGAGTTGAAGATTAAAAATCACAATTCTTCCCCTTATCATCCCAAGATGAATGGAGCAGTTGAAGTGGCTAACAAAAATATAAAGAAGATAATTCAGAAGATGGTAGTAACCTATAAAGACTGGCACGAGATGTTGCCGTTTGCCTTGCATGGTTATCGTACATCAGTGAGAACATCAACAAGAGCGACTCCTTTCTCATTGGTTTACGGAATGGAAGTCGTGCTACCATTTGAAGTTGAAATTCCTTCTCTGCGAGTGTTGATGGAAACCAAGTTGGAAGAAGCTGAATGGATTAAAGTGAGATACGACCAACTCAGTTTTATTGAAGAGAAGAGGTTAGCCGTTGTATGTCACGGACAATTATATCAGAAGAGAATGAAAAAGGCATTTGATAAAAACGTTCATCCTCGAGAATTTCATGAAGGAGATCTGGTGGTTAAAAAGATCATATTAGTTTAGAAGGATCATCGCGGTAAATGGATGCCAAACTATGAAGGTCCATATATGGTAAAGAAAGTCTTCTCCAAAAGAGTGCTAATTCTCGCAAGGATGGATGGGGAAGACTTACCGTTGTCGGTTAACTCTGACACAGTTAAAAAATTCTATGCATAATATGATTCCATAATTTGGGAAATGTAATATTTGGAAACATTGAATGATATTGAAATTGTATCTGCATATTCCTTTTGATGAAATAAAACTTCCTTTGATTTCTCTACATATAATTTTATTATGCTAAGAGAAGTATACACCACGGGTAGGCTACGAGATTTCTCGAATTCTGAAGGACGTCGCGGAATAAAAAAAAAAAGATAAGAGAAAATTTGCTCAATAAATCGTGCTTATGAGATCATTGAATTTATTTATAAAATGATAAAAAGCCATAAAAAAGGTTTTGACACATTTTTAAAGCTTGGCATAAGAAAGAGGAATTAATTGATCTTTATCAGACGAAACATATTTGCATGCATATGTCTTAAAAAAAAAAAAAACCTCTTTGAGCCTTCATTCATTCAGCCGGGAAGAGAAAGGATTCGTCTCAATAATCCTCAGTGTCGATTGTCAAAGTTAAATAAACATCACACTAGGGCAATCAGGTGATGTTTTCATATGAATAATTTCATTCTCAATCTCTTCTCTTTAAAGGCATTCAAAAATAAAATAATAATAAGAATTCGTCAGATTGAAAAGCTCGCAAAAGGGAAATCTGAGCAAAAGATAAGACAATAAAAAGAAAGAAAAAGAAAAATAACAAGTGCTGGGAGTCATTGAAATTTGTTGCAGGAGTTAATCTCTCTGAAAATCAAGCAATCAAGACTAAAAATGATATATGGTCATGTTTCTTCATCCCAAATAATCAATAAATTTCCCATTGTACCCTCTTCGAGCCAAAAATGAATTTTCTTTCAAAAAAGGATACCCCAAACAAAATCATCAGCGAGCTGAAATTCAGTTCATGGTACATATCAAAACCTTCATGAGAAGAAACACCAAGAAAAGAAAGGAATGAAAGAAAAGAAAAAATCAAATACAAAAGTATGTCATCAAATCAAAGATGATATTCACAAATAAAGAATGTTTGTACCATGGAAAGAAAAATAACAATGGCAGAAAATGATCCCAGCAAAAGCTTGAACTGTCTTTCACTAAACCAGGTTGATAATTTTTGTTATAAAATAATGAAAACCCACACACAGTCTTTTGAGCCTTTATACCCTTTCTTTCAAAACCCTTTAAACCCTTGGCCACGTTACAAGCCACGTAAAGTCTATGTGGATTGAAGAATAATTGCAGTGATTTTCACAAAGAATAACCCTGCAACAAAGGAATGCGATAACCAATATGAGTCGAAAAAAAAGTGAAAAAGAGAAAAAGAGAGAAAAATCAGAATGCCTTTGGTAGAAAGATTGATACCAATTTCCCAACTAAACAAGAGTGAAATATAGAAACACTGGGGCAATCTTTTCTTACTTGTGAATTATTCTTTTGATTTAATTTTTGGGGAACTCCTATTCAGTTGATCTGTGTTTGTTCATCTTTTTGAAGACACAATTTTTGGGGCATCCGTCGTCGCATACTGCACCCAGCCACCCTATTCCCATTCTCCTTCCTTTTCTCTCCCATTACGCCCTCAAATATCACCATCCACTCCAAACAACCACAGTCAAACACCTAGCTCACTTGCGTTTCAACCACTTCACCCTCACCTTCTTCCTTGCCTCACAACCATCACCACTAAACGCCTCTCCGTCCCCTCCGTCGAGCCTCCACTCTGTTGAAGGCCACCGCAAATGCTACCTCCACCATCAAACGCCCCCCTCTCTCTCACGTCACCCTGTTCCTAGGCCGCCGCCGGCATAGCCGTGGCCGTGAGGCACCTCCGACACCTCCAGTCTCCTCCAACGATGACTCTGCCATACCACTGTGCCCTAACAGCAACCTCCGGTGCCATTCCCGTCGTCGACAACGCCTCATCCTCGCCTTCTCTCTCCCACTGAACATAAATCCACGTGCAAGCCCTAACCCCTCCATATTGTAGTGCCGCCGCCGCCACTGCCATCACCTGCCATGCCCCCTCTTGCCTCAAAACCGAACCAGCCATGCCCCTCACAACACCACGTGTGCGTCACTAACCCTAATGGGTTAGTCGGGTTGCTTTCCACACCCCCTGTGTTTGAGCTTGTACTCCCAGTTCTCCTCAATCCCTAAAATACCCTTGACATTAGTTGGGTTGGATTTACTTCCTACACCTCCATTAGTTAAGATTTGCACCTACAGAAACCCAAATTCCAAAACTGCCCCTTGCTTAGTTTTTTAAAAAAAAAAAAAAAATCTTTTTTTACTTAAAAAAATAGTAATGCTTTAAAAGTTTAATGTTAGGTTATGCCTCTTAAAAGCCATTTTTCTTATACAAAGAGGGATGTCTTGGATAAAACTTTCGATTAATTTCTTAATTGACCGCTCGCGTCATATTGGAATTAATTCGAAAAACTTTAATTTTATTTGGAATGTCAAAGGGCCATACGCGCCAAGCGATATCCAAAATGAGGTTTAATTTTACTTTATTCAATTAAAGGTACTGTCTTAGGATGGATGTTGTGGGGGGCTAATACCTTCCCCAAGCGTAACCGACCCCCAAACTCGCAATCCGATTTTCGTAGACTGGCTTTATCCTTGTTTTTCTTTGATTTTCTATAGTTTTCCATGAAAATCTATGGTGACGACTCCCTTGTTTTGAGAATTAAAATAAGTTATTTTTATCTGTCGTCCCCTTCGTGACCCCGGTTGCGACAACTTTCTAACATCATTACTCAAATTAGGTCAATTAATCAAAACAAATGAAGATAAACAATCATACTCATTCAGTACTCAAGGACCAGTCAGATCTACAAGAAAGACTTTAGCACTGATAATCACATATTCAAGTCTTCTATCCTAGAGTTCTATTTAAAAGTAACTAACTAGTATAAAAACAAGTTACTAGCTTCCCTTACCTGAAATGATGATCTCCAAAATAGTTTCTCCAATCCAGACAAAGACATTAATTCAATCTTTAGCGATCTAGAACAATTTATTCAAACAAAACAAAATTTTAGTATAATCTTAATTAAGTTGAGATAAATACTTTTCTCAACTGTTGCTGCTAAGATTGATGACAAAACCTCAAGAAAAAGCAGAGAACAAGAGATCTTTAAACAATAAAAACTTATTCTGTTTCTAATTCTGTTCAGATAAAAAATGATCTCTGACTCCTTGTGGGGTGTGATCATATTCTAAAATAGATTCTAAAATAAATGAGGTATGAAGAAGAAAAATTAAAGAAAAAAGAGAGCATAGAAGAGAGAGAGGATAAGAAAAAAAGTTATGGAGAGAGGATGGGTGTCGTTTCTTTTCATTTTGTTTACGGGGCGTTACACGCCCACTATATCCCAATTTTTTGTTTTATTATATGCAAATGGTGAATTGTGAGTTGCAAGTTATGTCATTTGATTATTAAAGACATATTGACGTATGGGCATCAGAGGACCAAGGATAATAGAGAAGGGTTTGTATATTGTTTTTCCAAAAGTTTTTCATTTTCAAATAATATAATATGTTAAAGAAATATCTCATATAATTTTTGTGCAAAATATATAACATAACTGGAAATTTAGTTACATAAGTTTAATGTCAATACTATCTGTATAATTTTAGTTATATAAATTTTGTGTATGATAGTGGATTAAGTTAAAGACTAATTTAGAATCTAATCACATAGGTTACTAAAAATTTGGTATCTAATGTGAGATACCAATTATTTGACTTGATTGGTCACTAAATTCAATCATTACTTCTATTTTGTACTTATTTAGCAACCAAAATCTAATTTGATATCTATTTTGGTCACAATTAGTAACCATTTCATCTAGTAGCTAAAAATTGGTCTTTAAACAATCTTTTTCTTGTAGTGTATTTTAACCCGTAGTTATCTATTTGAACCTCTTTCGACTCTGATCACCACCTAGTAATCTTTATCGGTCGTATGCAATTTGGTAGAAATACTATTTGCTTGTACTTGCCGAATACTTCTGCATGTTTCTTGACTAAAAAATTATTTGTAAATATCTAAACATGTAAAAGGATTGTAACACTATAATTATTTTCTATATTTATTTATTTATTTATTATTATCAAATGAAATTAAAAAAAAATTATTTGCATTTATCAATAGGGTTTAGACTATTGTTTCATTGTCGATTTTATCATTAATGTAATAACTACCCATCTTAGATAAATAAGAAAAAAAAGCAAAGTATTCTTTAGAGTCTAAGTAATTATGCAATTTTTTTAATTGATGGTAAAAAGATTTTTTTTAAGGTGTAAAGTAAAGAATTTTAAGATTTAAGTGTTTATAGTATATATAATTATTTTTTATTTTATTTTTCAATACCTCTTCCCATATATGTAGTACACTTTAATATTTAATGAAAATGAAGCTAATAATTAAATTTTGGGAAAGTAATATGTGGATTATATTACTAAATTTGTCCATTCTGTCATCGTATTTATTTTATGGAAGGTGCCATATCTGTTTTTATACAGATTTAATTGTTGAATTAATCATGTTCATCTTTTCATAAATTGTTGTAGGAGTCACGAAAATAAAATTTGTTTTTTGGAAGGTCCATATTTTAAGGGGGACTGATTTATTTAGAGAGCATTCAAAAGAATAATATAATAATATTAATCGAATTGAGTTGCTTATTTCTTAAAGTACAACTTATTTTAATTTTTTATTTTCCTTTTCAAATAAAAACTTTTCTTTTACATGTCTCTCCAGTTTTAAATATTTGTATTGGAAAGAAACTATAGAAAATAATAAAAACAACGCATTTCATTTTTTTACTATCTTTTATAAAAAAAATATAATAGATTGGTAAAAGTTATATTAAATAAGAAATTTAAATTTTATAAATATAAAGTATAAAGACTTAGAAAATTGTCTTTAGAGTAGAAGTGAAAGGGATACTTGAAAATTTTATTAATAAACTAAAAATAAATATTTATAGAAAAAGTTAATACTGAATATTTACTTTCACAAAACTACAATCTCTTTGAACATTTGTTTTCCCTTTTCTCTTTGCTTTTTCTCTAAACTCCTATTTCCGTCCTTCTTCAGATTAACAATCGGAATCCACCACTGGACTCTCTCGATGAGTCATTATTTTTCCTTATTTACTTATTTTTATGTACCAATTTTAATTAGTGATTTGTGTTTAACTGCTTATCATTTTCTCAGTTTCACTATCTGGGCTTCATTTACGAGAAATTCGTAATTTTTAATTAATTCTGATTTCCTGATTTAATTTTATTATTGTTTTCAGGACGACCTTGTTATTTCCTGAACTTGGAATTAATTTCTGGAAATGAAGAGAGTTGTTACGTCTTTTGCCACGTCACCACTGCCTTCACATCATATTTTTCCATTCCTTTTATTTCATTTTGTATGTTGGGCCAGACTTGTAAAGGGACTTGGGCCATTAGGGTTAAAAAAGGTTGCCCTAGCTTAGCTTATTTAAGGGGGAGAGACTTGTAAGGAGCGGCGGCTGGAAAAAAGACAGCATTTTTTTTTGTACGTTTTTAGAACCTTCTTTGTTTTTGTTTTGGTGCCTTGAATACAATTCATGTTTTCTTCATTTTTTCCATTCTTGTTTCTTCTTCATCTTGTTTATTCGCTTTCAGGGAAGGCTAATTTGTTTAGGTTACCCTCTTGGTTGAGATTTCGGAAAAGGTTTGAGATTATGTGCTTACTCATATCGCCTCTTAATTCTGGTCTATTTCATTTTTGCCCACGGTTACCGATCATGCTTAATGACGGAAAATATGATCTGTTGGATTAGGATGAATTGTTTGTGCCAACCTTTGCTTGCATAGTTAAACTCACTCTAATTCTCGCTTAGTCAATTAGTTAGGGTTGAATTGAAGGTTGAGCGTCAATATGAATCTCTGCAATCAATGATAACTGGACTGCAATCAAAATTAAGGGGGATAATCTGTTTTTAATTATTGGTTTAAATTTCGTAGTTAAATAATGTTTGGTTGAATCTGTCTAACCCTCCTCTCAATTTTCAGTATGTTTTCATCATTTGGCAGAGAATTAGGTCATTGGGAGATGACCTAGGAGTCACTTCCTAGTATGACTACACTTTACTGAGATTATTTGACTAGATACGGCTTTGATCATCGGTGGCAGAAATTTGAATAATGTTGTTCGATCAGAAATTCCATTAGAGTAAGTTCAATTCTACCATTTTTCTCCTCTAAGTCAGTTTTAAATTTATTCTATAGGTCTCTTTATAGTTGTTACAGGTGTCTTGAGAGACTTCAAGAAGAGTTCCTGTTGGTTCCACATGCTTATAGTGTACTCAATTAAATATTTTGTATTGCATGTTAGAGTGTCCTACTTTTAGGTTTTTGAAGCTCTTTCGAAATAATATCTACTCAAATCAGGTAAGGAAAGTTGACTTGGATATTTTGTTTTAGAATTCTAAGTTAAAAGAGTGAAATGACTGATGTTGCATATTTAATTTTCATTAAAAAATTGGTAGAATCTGCTTGTGACATATTTAATTTTCATTAGAAAATTGGTAGAATATGCTTGTGACGATGTTTTGTATGAAAATTTTATTTAGATATTCAAAATCTAAAATATTGAAAGGACGATGAAATTGTGCTTTATCAAGATAAACTGATAAGTAGAAACGTTTCTGTTTTACCTAGTAGAAATGTTTCATTATACGACTTTATGAGCTAATTGATCTTTTTAAGAATATAAACTTATTCTAATATGATATTTGTATACTCTCTTCTGATCAGTTAATTAGAACAAAAGCAATGTTTTCCCATGAAACTTTTGATAGGTCAAAAATGTTTAGTAGAGTTTCAGAACATATCTTTTTAGTTTTTTTTATAATAAAAAAAATCTACTTAACTTTAATCATAATCATGAATATAAAAACCACATAATCGTTGATAACAACTTAAATAGTTTCTTGATGCTAATTTGTTATTCACACTGCCTCTGCAATACTATGAAGACGGCACACAAAAGTCAAGAAGCTAAACCACACAACTTCATGAAAGCCAAAGTGTACAACATACCATCAATTAGAGGGCGTTCAGTACGCCAAAGACATTTTTGGTATTTTAAAAAAATTATATGGTACAGGTCACAATTTATATAGTTAGTGCACAAGTAATTGTCATGATAAATGGACGGTGAGGGTTAGAAAACAAAAGTGTGAAAACTCATGATAAATTAGTAATAATATTAACATTAATAATTATTATTATAATAATAATAATAATATTATTAATATTATATACTTAATAATATTATTAATATTATATTTAATATTAATTTTATTATTAATAATAATATAATTATTATTAATATTTTTTATTATTATTTTTAATATTAATATTAATTTTATTAATTATAATATTAATATTATACTTAATAATAATAATAAATATATGATTACAAATTTATATCAGTATAATGAATATGACTTATATATATATATATATATATATACTAATTTACTAAATAATTGTAATATATCTACAAATTTTATCTATTACATTTTCAGTATAAGCAAATGCAAAGTTTTTATAATGTATAGATAGGAAAATTTAATAGAAAAGTAAGAGGAAACAACTACTACAGCTGCTTCCGTAGGCTAGTGTTATTTAAGACTACTGTTTACTTTTTACTTTCGTATATATAACACTAATTTATATTATTATTTTATTATAATATAATATTTTATAAATAAAATTCAGTATTAAATGAAAGTGTGACGTAAACAGTAGTGTTAAATTATCGTTTCCATTCCATTACAGAGCATAAAAGTATTTTCAGAGTTTTTGTGCAATTCAATAAGAGGGAAAAATAGTCTGCAAGAGTGTGGATGGCTAATTTCAGTTGGTACTTTAATCCAGTATTATGTAAACTAAGTCTAAGTACATATAAAACACTGAAACTATATGATACACAGACTGAGGATGGATACGAGAAAAAAACATATAACATAGTATGGTATATGCCTAGGATACCATACTAATTTAAAGCATGACTGCCAAAACTAATACAAAAGAAACATACAGTTATGAAGAAGTGTGGCAGTTTCAGATAATCGACAGAATGCTTTAACTCCAAATTATGGAACTGTGATCCCTCTGTCATGTGGTTATGGAAAATTATTGCTGCCTTAAAATTAAACAGAACCCCTTTTTTATATCCCAGGTTACGACACTTAAAGTTGCAATTCTTGTAAGATACACACGGTCACAGTCTATCCATAGTGTCAGCATAATAGGTGGTCCCTCTCACAAAGAAGAAAGTTGAAAATGTTTATTAAAATAAATTCAGACTTTCAAGTATGAACCATGCATGAGTGTAAAAAACTAATTCAGAACTTGGAATCCACATAATATTTGCTTATATCACTCATCCTACCATCAAAGTTTGAAACATACACACATCCAACTTTAAAAGATTTAAGTCAGATTTTAAACTCTTACATGATGTTAGGACCATAGCAGATCATAAGATTCTTAAAAATCAAATTGAAACATGAAGGAGTTCATTCTATGAAGATTTCTGGTGAGTTTCTTCTTGGGATGCCTTTTATTACATTACAGAAATTATTTCTCTGTTTGTTTCCACCTATTACAAAAGATCATTATTCAAAAATTAATTAAGATGTAAGTAAAATATTGCCATGTGTTTATACAGTTTTATTACTGATTTTTATTATCATACTAGTAAAAAAATTATTCAGTACCTATATATTATACTAAAGATTAAACTTTTTTCAAGTTTATGTATTAAAATTCATATCACTATTCTTTAAACATTGTAATTTCATATTTTATATATATATATATATTACTCCAATTCTTTTATAAAATTATACTTCAAATATTAGTTTGATAATAAAAAGCAATAAACAGGTGGCAATACTTTATTTACATCTTAATTAATTTTTGAATAATTATTTTTGTAGTAGGTGGGAAGAAGGAGAGTAATAATTTTTGTAGTGTAATGAAAGGCAACCCAACTCAAAGAAACTCATATCATATATCTTCACAGAATGACCTCCTTCATGTTTCAACTTGTTCTTTTAGGAATTTTATGTTCTGCTTTGTTCCTCATGTCATGTAACAATTCAAAATCTAATTTAGATCTTTCTAAAGTTGGATGCGTGTATGCTTCCGAGCTTTGATTGAACAATGAGTTATATAAGGAAATATTATGTGAATTCTAAGTTCTGATCTGGTTTTTTTACAGTGTGAACTGGTTCTGTGCATGCTTCTGAATCTGGAATTCCAGAAAAATATGGATTTATTTAATAAATATTTTCAACTTTCTTGTTTGTGACAAGACAACCTGTGATGCCGAGTCTCTGGATAGACTGCGCTGGATCATGCGTATTTCATAAAAATTGCAATCTTAACTATCGCAACCTGGGATATAAAAATGGGGGATTCTGTTTAATTTTCAAGTGTTGTTGTTTTCGAATTTGACCCTGTAATGTTCAATTTGTTTCTTAACTGTCATCACCCACACGATAATCTTGGTTCTGTTACAATCTTAACCGAGATTCAATTGAAGAGTCAGTACCTTTAACTTTCCCCAAATCTCGAATTTCACCTGTTCGGTAACCACTCATGCTATTACCATAGACTTGGGCTTCACATATCAGCCCATAACCTATATATAATATAGCTCTCATCGCAAGAAGTACCACTCACTTTTAACTCAACTTTCACACTCACGTACACTTTACCTCACTCCCCTTTTACACCATATACTATTAAAGTGTATTTTACAACTGGACCTCCATTCAATCTTCCACAGGACCATGCTAGTGAAATATATCAGGTCGTGCTCATGGTGGAGGCGGTGGTTCACGGCGGACTGATAGTGCTACATGCTCTCACAACATCAACACTATCTTTTTTGTTTCTTTTCTTTTCTTTATTTGTATATATTTTTTACATAAAATAATAATAATAAAACAACAAAGCTAAACCCAATTCTAATAACTTATGCTCATTCACGCTTCGTTTTTCACCCCTAAGTCAGAAATTGTCATAGGGAAAACACTAAAGCATGGCGGCTTGGTGGTGACTACCCATAATGCACCTCAGAGATAGTTTCTGCAGTGGCAATATTGACACAACAAAAATTCCTCCTTATTTTGACAGTGAATGATAGCAACAATGCAATAATTCTCACAAAAACAATCATCGAAGCTTGTAATGACATTCGAAGATCCACAGTGAAGAAAAGGTGATACAGAGAGACGATTGCGATCAATGACGACACGTTCTCCAATTGTTACTTAATTATAATACAATTGGGTTTCAATTGATTTTGTGTTGATCATTTCTTGTTTAGGAAGAATTTTCAATCAAACAAGAAATTAATGATTCAACATCAATGGCAAAAAGCATTGACAACATCAATTCATTCATTGAAATTCTCCTTTATCTCTAACAATTTACGCATGTATTGAGAAATCAGAATTCGAATAACCTACATCTTACTGAACGATTGCGGTAGTTGTTCTTTCATTTCTTTGTGATTTCCATCAATCGTCCCAGATTAACTTCTCTGTTCTTCACTCTTTTATTATTTCTTTCTAATTCCCTATGTAACCCTCTCTCTCTATATCCGTTTATTTCTTTATCATTATTTCTGAGTTCAATTTCTAATTCTTCCCTCTCGCCCTTCATATTTCATTCTCTTTGCCTTTTGAATGCACCATTTTATTGAACTTAGGTTCAATGAATGATAGTCCCATTGTTGAGTGTAGTGACTGCAATTAACTGCACATTGCACATTCTATTTTTGTTTGAATAACTGAACTTTGCACCTTTGGGTTCTGTTCAACTTCTATCTTTATGCAATGAATGAACTGTTCAACATTTATAACTGAATAACCGAAACATACAAATGCAATAATTGAATCATGAAATAAACGACGCATGCAATAAATGTTAATAAATTTGACACATTATGTTCAAAATACACATTTTGTTAAATAATATAAGAATGAGGGTGCATATTCGAAGTGGTGGTGCAAATAGCAAAACTTGTGTTTTTATTTATTATTTCACTCATACGAAATTAGGTGTTGACGGTCTCAATCCCCAATAAATTAAATCCCATTAACAGATATGTCAAAATGGTACAACATGATTGTTAGACCTTTCCATATAAGGAAAATCATAATAAAAATCAATAAGAATATTAGCAATGGCTAATACCTCATAATCAATATGTTTACATAAATCCATTCATCTTAATGAAATAGGTGAAATATGATATATACAAAAATACATCAATTAACAAATAATTTATGAATTGTGAGGCTTTGGGGTTATCTTACACAAATACAAAACAAAACAGAATAGATATACATATCTCATTTCCCTTACCTCTAGAGTTCAAAGCAGAATTTTCCTCTCGAGCTTTTTCTTATGAATTTTTCTCATATTTTTTCCTTTTGCTATATTTTGGTGTGATTCGTAATTTCACAACCACCCTCCTATTTATAAAGGTTTGGTAATCATTACTTATTTGTAACTACATAGTTGTAATTCAACTAATTCCTACGAACTTAGTTTGAGTTTAGTTATAAAGAAATAAGTTCTAAGATGTGATGTGTCAAAGGTAAATAGTAAGGAATGTGATACACCTATTCTGCCTTATTTATAACATTTAATGTGAAAGGATATTTATCTATACTTATCTCTGTTTTCCTATGAATTGAGCACATTAATGTGAAACTGCATTTTGTAAGAGAGTTCATTTCACGAGGGTCTGTGAAGGTGATGAAGGTCTCAATCATAATCTTTTGATATGATTACAAAGGTTTCGACAAGCAACAAGTTTCTTTCATTAATTGAATTGATACAACTAATTGGAGATTAGGCTTCTATTGGGGTTAATGGCAGATAACAACTCTTACTCAAAAGATTTATTTCGAACCAAAGTGGAGATTTGTAAAGAATTGACTTAATAAAATCTTGATCAAAATTTCCCAGACCATCTGGTGTTAGATTGACTAGTGTTAATATGTTGCAGATGGTTTCAGTAGACTGTCTATTGATCTTTGGACT
>Ga0209489_105117_pt1 | contig 23261 bp, 21 predicted proteins | sample SiratrowhiteBW_FD_187527 | JGI IMG/M metagenome (GOLD analysis project Ga0209489, IMG submission 187527) | Root nodule microbial communities of legume samples collected from California, USA - Siratro white BW (SPAdes) (version 2) | ecosystem: Host-associated > Plants > Roots > Nodule | place...
TCACAACTGATTTGTTCCAATTGAATTCTGAATAATTTGCAGAACTGCTATTATTGTAGTAATTGAATTTCAATATCTGTTCTCAATCTTAGTGGCTGTCCAATCTGATCTTGATAGTAGCAGTGCCAATTCTTCTTAAATTTTGAAATTAAAAATAAGTATTTCAGTACTGATTTGTAAAACTGTCTTTGGTGTGTTGATGTGATACTATTGAAGTGATTGTGAATCTTTGGTATTGATCATCTTTATTGAGTCTGCTGAACTGTTGTGTTTGATATAGTTGCATTGGACTTAACATTCTTAGTTGATATTGGTTTTGATATATCTCAGTTACATAAACTTGCAAATTGAGTATTAGTATTTCTATTTGTATTCTATCTTGTGTCCAATTCGGTGTGATTGAATCTATGTGATATATTACTTTGAAATTGTGTGAGTTAATTTGCTTCATACTGTCTTTGCTGGATAATATTGGTTAGAATCATTTCTGCTGCATAAAATTCAACTGGTGTGTGTGCTGTTTGTAATTTGCTCTCTGCCAGCAAAATAAATCGATTTATTCGTGCCTGAGATTCAAATCGATTTATAATTGAGATTCAAAAAATATTTTCTATTCACTAAACTGTATTCAGTGTTTTAAATTGGAAAAATCTTTTAAAGTTCAATTCACCCTCGCTCTTGAACTCAGCAAAATATATTTTCAATTTTATTTTTATGTCATTTTGATTTTATGATCCATAAATGTTTTATCTTAAGTCATGAGTGATGGACGAAGGCCTAAGCAAGGTCTAATCATTAGATCCATGATAAAACACATTGAAGCTTAGGAGGAGTCAAAGGCACCAACAAACATCAAGATACTTACAACTCTAAGCTTTAGTGGGAAATTATAAAAATGTTGTGGAAGATTTTCCTTTGTAAAAATATTGTAGAACATATTTCTCCTTTGTAAAAATAAACCCTAGGTGCCTTAGGATTTTTAAAGGCACCTAGGTTAGATTTTTAGAAGCATCTAGAAGTTATGCCATGTGGCGCCTTCTCATTGGAGGAGAATGAGACACTACTTAGGTAGCTTGCAAGGCAAGCTAGGGTTTGGAGAAGCTTGCTCCACAAGCTAGGTTACCCTAACCCTAGCTTCTCCTACACACTACTTAGGTAGCTTGCAAGGCAAGCTAGGGTTTCTAACCCTAGCTTCTCCTACACACTACCTTAGCTTGCTAGAGAAGCTACTAGCTTTTTCTTCTTCTATAAATAAGAGGTTTAGGAACCTCCATTATAGACTTGATTGAGAGTAATGATATGCTGTCCAAATTTCAGCACATTGCCCAAGTTTCTCTTTGAGTTTCTTCTCCTAGAAGCTAGGAACTCTCTCTCGTGAAGGTTGGCCCAACCTCCTTCAAGCTTTCACCACCTACTTCACCATAACCACCACACTTCCTCCATACGTTTGCTTCCTCCACGGTTCTTCTTCCATAACACTTTGCTTCCGCATCACAAGAAGCTCCTTCATGCCATTTATACGGTGTAACAAAGCTTCTACAAGCATTACCTCCATTGGAGCTTACGCAAGAAGCTAGAGCACCTAGGAGCTTCTCCATCAATGAGTATCTCCTAATTATCATCACTTTTAGTTTTACTTTTTGAATTTGAGTTGCAAAGTAAAAACTGAAGGATTTTTTGCCTTTGTGCGCTTTTGCTTATCATTTTTGAGCTCTTATTTGCTATTAGATCATTAGCAAGCTCTTTAAATTTAGATTTCCATTGTATTTTTGTTTCAAGTTCATATATCACTTTTATTCTCTTAGGTATTGATTTACCTATTCGTACTTGTTTCTATTTAAAGTTTCATTTCAAATGAATACATGAGTTAGTAATTGTGATATATGAACCTTCACACTTATATAACCATCCATGGTTAAATTAATGTCCAGTAGGAATCTTGCTTTAAGTTCTTTGTTTCTTCACTTAGTATTTCCTTAGTTAATTTCCAACAACTCTTTGAGTTTATCTCTTCTCAAATCTCTTTTGAGTTTTACCTTTTCAAATTTGAGCATTTCTTGCTTTAGTTCTATGGCTTCTTGAAGTACATTGTATTTCTGGATTGTTGCTTTTGTGAAAGTTGTACAAACCTTCTAAGTAGCACCTTAGTAAGAAGGTAATGCCAATTCAATGAGCATTCACCTTTAAAGGACCAACAAGTGGTATAGCCAAACACCTTTGGAGAGGCTTTTGGTTTTATCGTTGTTTTTCATTAAATTGTAATTTACAGTTATTTACATTAGTTGCCTTGGAAGATCTTTTTGTGTTCCTCAATCTCTGAATAGTTTTCTTTAGTTGTAATAGTTAAACGCCTTTAGATAATGTGTGTATTGAAGGTCCACAAGTGCCAACAAGCCTCACTAGTAGGATTCGTCTAATTGAATTTCTTGCAAATTTTAATTTTAAATTTGCTTTTAAGCTTTATTTTCATTTTAGTAATTTCTTCAATTGTCTGAGAGAATTTTTCATTTGAAGAAAGTTGGGCAAGTGCATGTCTAAGAAAAGTTCTGGCTATGAAAGATTTGGTACTTAAGCATGCTCATTATGACTCACCTCTCTTTCTTGGGAACTTGCCTGGTATATTGAACAATATCTTTCTCTTGTGAAAAATCTTTTAAGACAATTTAAGGTGTCTAAGGAAACTTCTCACCATAGTGGAAGTGACTCAAGTTCTTCACCAAAGAATCTTACACACCTAGCTTAAGAACTCAAGTCACATAAAATTTGGAGAAAGCAAGAGACATTTTTTAAAGAAAAAGATAAAATTGAAAGATAAGCCCAATTTTCTATTCTTAAAGAGGATCTTAGGATCTTAAGACAAAAGAAGAAAAAAATACAAGAAAAAATAAAATTAGAAGTCACTAAAGTAGGAGTTCTAGGTCAAGGGATACCCAATCTAAAGAAGGTAGTCTGAAGATAAATGAGTATTATCAACCTTCTTCCTCGAGAAGGCACAAAAAGAAGTCTCAAACTAGAGAAGTTATGACCTGTCTCACTTTAATACGAAGGATGATGTTGAAGTATACCTTGATTGGGAGATGAAGATAGAACAATTATTCTCCTATCACCAAATTAGTGGGGAAAGGAAAGTACCTCTGGCCACTTTAAGTTTTTAGGAGTATATCATGTACTGGTGGACTTCCCTAGAGAGAGAGAGGTCAGGACAATGACCCTTTTATCTAATATTGGAATGATTTGAGTAGTGTAATGAGTAGTCACCATGCCCCTTCTATTATAATAAAGAGCTTATGGATATGATCTAACGACTTCATTAGAAAAAGAGAAATGTAGAGGAACACAAACAAAAAGTGGAGTTGTACATAACGAGGGTTAAGATCAACGAAGAAGAGAATAACACCATTTTTAGGTTTATGAGTGGACTCAGTCTTGAGATCATAGATAAAGTTAATTATTTTCCCTATAGAGATTTGAATCACTTGGGCTAATTGTGTATTCAAGTCGGACATCAAATTTTGAGAAAGGGACCAAGTAGAAAAGAAAGGGACCAATTAGAAAAGAAAGTTCACATTCTATTAAATATTTGCTTTGCATTAGGGTTAGATATCTTCAGTCGTCACGGACCAAAGGTTGCATTTGGTGGCAGTTTAGGGTTTTCTATCATCTTCTTCCATTATTCATTTGCTATGTTTAGTTTTCTCATGACTATGAGGAGCTAAATGTATTGTTCTTAATAAATATATCCACAGATGCTTTTCTTTCAATATACAAGTATTTTAATTATTTGCTTACTATCTATTATGTTGATTCATGGCTTGATAATTGATTTTTGGAATATTGGAAAATATCACATGTAATATGGATCTGAATTAAAATACCTAACGAAAGCTCACATCTAGAAATAGAACGTGATTTCTTGGTTGTCTTAAGACTCTTGTGGCGCTTGAAAGTCTTGTTTATTTAATCGATCAAAGAATTGACAGTTAATAGATAAGCTTAAGCTCATTCACCTAGGAATTAGGGTTTAGGTGTTTTGTGGGCTGACATTGATATTTGTTTGAAAAGAATATAATTGTTTTTATACCTAAGAGTGAGGATTGGTGAAATCTAACCCAAGCAATTTCATATGATTCATCTTTAATCCTTTTTCTACATTCCAATTGTTGCAAAGATACTAAAAAATATTTTCTTTTATCTAATTTTTTGCATAATAATCTAAATTATGGATTCGTTCTTAAGTCTAACTTTGTTATAATTGTAATTATTATCTTGTATTGTACAAATTCTTTGGGAGAGAACAATATATTTATTATTTGCTACATTTACAATTGGTGCATTTATCATCATTTGCATAGTAAGCTAACAATAATATGTTAGCCTTTAGTAGGACATACTTAATACAAGTCTTCTGAATGACATGAGTTGATATTTCATTTGTTGAATATCCTGTTGTCTATGAATTCATTTAGAGTGTATATAATTTTTGTATGTTGTGTTTAATAGAATTTAATTGTTTTGGACTCATAATCATATATATATATACATTATTTTTATCATGTTAAAAATTTATTTTAATAACTTATCCTTATATGTTTTGTTTGTGTGGTGATCTGATGTACAGGTGCACGAACTTCATCTAAAATAGATTAAAGATTTATTTTAAACTCTCTTTATATATATATATATATATATATATATATATTATATTTATGTTATATTTTAAAATGCTAATGTTTTATACATTATTTAATTGAGTTTGTAATAAAGTAGGTAGTTTTGTAAGTGTACTGTAAGTTGAGAACAATTCTGCTATTGGAAGTCAGAGTCGAATTTAGACTAACTGAGTAGATTATATAGGCCGTGGAAGGGGTTCATTAAACTTGTTAATCAAATGCTAATAAAAATAATTAGTAGAAATTCACATTACTAATAAGGTTATTAACTCTGGGTCTGATGAACAGTAAGTCAGCTCACTACCATTCCTACAAATATGGGGTGTCCCTCATAGGTAAAACTATTGTCCCTTTATCATTTGCTTATACCTTTACTAACTTGATCATCGGAGCACCTTTGCAGGTCCCCCCAACTGAGTTGAAGGAGATGTTTGACTTAGAAGCTTGATCTCAAACTTGATATGAGAAGACAACCTGAGTACTTTAGGTTTGTCCCATAATATCTCAATCTTGTATCAAGAACAATTCAGCACCCATCGCGGGGTTCAACTTAAACAATGGTAACTACACACAAAGCAACTAGCAACGAACAAACATCACACACCATGCCAGAGAACCATATTGATACCACAACCATGTTGATGGAGATGACATGCTACTTAGAGGATTTAAAAATGAAGAATGCTAAAGAAGTTGAAAAATTAAGACAAGAAAATTCAAAAACTGAAAAGGAAGTTAGATGAAACAAAACTCAATAATACTTCACTCGAGATGGAAGACACAAAACTCTCAATAAGACCCGCTCCCTCTAAACATACTATGGGAAGGCAAAGCTTAACCCTTAGTCAACATGTTGTTGTTATTCCTTCTTCCTCTTTTGTGAGAAGACATCCTTTTACTGATGAAATAATGGAGGTCTTGCTCCTACCAAATTGGAGAAATCCAATATTTGAGATGTTTGATGGAACCATAAACCTAGACAAACATCTGGACGTGTATACAATGCAACTTGGTCTATTCACCCTGGAAGATGCTATTTTATGTCAAGTATTTCAAACATCTTTAAAAAGAACAACATTGAGTTGGTTTACTCGGTTACCTCCCTTCTTTGTTGACAACTTCCAAACCCTGACTTCAGTGTTTGGAGCACAATTTACCACGTTTTGACCTTATCAGGTAACCTCTCTCGCCTTGTTCAATGTTGGGCAGGAGAAGAACAAATCACTCTAAGCTTTCATGAAGAGAGTTGGGAAGATGAACATGAAGAGATTTGGGAAGATGACCGTGAAGATCAAAAGCCTGAGCCCTGAATTCTCCTTGCACCACTTGGTGACAGCCCTGAAGTCGGACCCGTTCTCAAATAGTTTGTGCAAAAAACCTATAAGTAGCCTTGATGAGTTGAGAAGAAGAGTGGCCAAGTTTATGGAACTGGAAGAATTGAAGGAAGTTTAGAAAAAAAAACTTAGAGAACAAACTTCACAGAAGAAGCCGAACCCATAGAACCCTAGTGACCATAGCCGGCTCCCAAGGACAAATCAAAATATGAATGACCTAGTTCGTAAACCCCGATATGAGCATTATACTCCACTGAATGCAGAACGATCCCTAATTCTTGAGGAGTTTCTGAGTTATAATTTATTGTCACAAACAAAGAAATCCTCTACTCCCCCAAATGTTGATCCAAACAAGTATTGCATGTTTCATTACAATTACAGGTACACCGTTGAAGAATGTATGATCCAAGCTGGACATTTATGTTGATATGTGCAGAAAGCCATGATGAGTACAACAAAAGAGACCCAGCTCTAAGAAGAGACCAAGATATCAAACAAAATTGAGATGACCAAAGAGATCGAGAAAAAGAAGGAAGACAAGATACAGACAAGAATACGGGTCGTAATCCTCCACTATGAGGGGTCATAAACACTATATCAAGAAGATTTTCTAGCAGAGGAAGCTCTATGTTAGGGAGGAAGAAGAATCTTTGATCTGTAAATGTTGTCTTAAACCAGAACTATCAGAGCATGCCAAACATAATCTTCACCAATGAATATTTCCATGCAACCGATCTTGAATAAGATGATCTTATGGTGATTACAATTGAGATAATTGACTTTGTAGTTATGAAAACGTTGATTGATCAAGGTAATTCAATCGATATACTCTATTGGAGAACATTTCAGTGCCTAGGTTTCTCAAAAGATATTCTCAAACGTAAAACTACCAATAGAGAACGAGTTTATGTAAGGGGATATGTTGACTTGAAAACTCGTTTTGTCGGAAGAACCAATAGTAAAACAACCAAAAGTCATGATCTAGTGGTTGATGTCAATATTTCATATAATGTCCTACTCGAAAGACCCTCACTGAATGCACTTGGTGCCATTATGTCGACTCCACACTTAGCAATGAAATTTCTATCAGAAGATGGTGACATGATCATCGTTTATAGAGACTGAAAGACAGCTAGGGAATGCTATATGCCCAGCTTAAAGATGCAGTCTAAGCGGGTACTTTGAAGAAATTAGAATGACAAGATGGTGGCAATGACTGACCTTGATCCCGGTTACATGATGGGGAATATTTAAAACCAAAGGAAGCAATCAAGTTGTGTCCAGTTGGAAATGAGGAGTAACTTGTGTAGATGGGAGAACAAATAGTAGGGTAGACAATAACAAGTTTATGGGTGTTCTGAAGGAAACCGAGATGTATTCGCTTGGACAATAACCGATATGCCTAAAATAGATCCTCGTCTAGCCTGTCATAAGTTATTCATCTATAAGTATGCTTGTCCAATTTCACAAAGGAAGACAAGATTGGGAGTAGATAAATTGCTAAAAGTCAAGTTCATCCAAGAAGTGCATTACACAACCTGGTTGGTCAATGTCGTCTTGTGAAGAATTCAAACGGGAAATGGAGAAGGTGTGCGGATTATACTAGGTTGAATAAAGCTTGTCCAATACATGCGTACCCACTTCCCAGTATTGACCAATTAGTTAATGGAGCTTTTGGTCATCATGTACTTAACCTTTTACATGCCTATTCAGGATACAATCAAATTCTAATGTATATGCCAGATAGTGAGAAAATTGCATTCATCACTGAGTTCGCCAATTATTGTTACAACATCATGCCTTTTGGCCTTAAGAATGTTAGTGCAACATATCGACGACTTATGAACAAAATTTTCCACGGCCAAATTAGTAGAAACATTGAATTTTATGTTGAAGACATAGTTTTCAAATCCAACAACATTGAGCAGCACATATCTGACTTGACCAAGATCTTTTTGTAGCTGAAAAGATACCAAATGTGTTTGAATCCAGAAAACTATGTTTTTGGTGTTGAAGATGGTAAATCGGGTTTTGTGCTAATAGCCAAAGGCATTGAAGCTAATCCTAATAAAATGCCAAGCCATTATAAATATGAGAAGTCTGAGTAAGGTAAGTGAGGTTCAACTACTGATGGGTAAGTTGACTTCTCTGTCCAGGTTTCCCCCCAAGTTGGCAAAAACAGTAAGGCCCATCATGAAACTTGCAAAGAATCTAAGGACTTTAAGTGGGATCACAAGTCCGAATATACTTTTACAAATTCGAAATTCCTTACAAGTCCGCCTATACTAAAAAACATAGTGCCAAACAAGAAATTACTCTTATACATCTTGGTGTCCGAAGACACTATTGGAGCAACCCTGGTTCAAGATGACGGTGATCAACAACCAGTTTACTTTGCGAGGAGAGTAATTCAGGGAGCAAAGTCCAGGTATCAATTGATAGAGAAGGTTGTATTTGCCTTAATTTATGTTGCAAGACGGTTGTAACCATATTTCAAAACCCACCAAGTAGTTGTGAAAATCGATTGTCCTATATTGAAAATACTCAAAAATCCCTAGTTGGTAGGAAGGATGATAGCTTGGTCCATTGAACTATCTGAGTTTGGTTTGCAATTCGAGCTGAGAGGGGCGATCAAATCCCAACTGTTAGCTGACTTTGCTGTAGAGTTACAAACTAACTCCAACATAGAATCTGAATGGGTGTAATATGTGGATGGATCTTCAAGTAAGGTGGGTAGTGGTGCTAGAATCTTTATGGAAGGGTCTAGAGATGTGAACATTAAACAATCCTTGATTCTCAAGTTCAAAACTTCTAACAACCAACCTTACCTTAGCTAAAGATGTTGGCGTGAAAAACCTCTCTTGTAAGGCAGATTCTCAACTAATGGTTAGACAACTGAATGGAGAATTTTAATTCAAAGAGCCACTTTTACGTAAGTACTATGACATGGCCAACAAAATTTTGAAATGCTTTGATGAAATCAGTATTAAACACATCCCTCGAGAGTAGAATATTTGTACTGACACTCTGTCTAAGCTGACTAATGACAAGAGGCCCAACCATGACTCTGTAATTCGTTAAGTTTTACACCAACCTTGTATTGATGAAAAAACATGCTTAACAACTTCCATCTTGGACACTGATTAGATGCAGCCAATCAAGGAATACTTGACAGCTAAATCCAATTATCTTACTCGGTTTGATCGACATGTAGCCAAGAGAGTTGCTCGTTTCCTCCTCATTGATCTTGACCTTTACAAAAGGGGGTACTCTTTTCCTCTGTTAAAATTCCTCTCTAAAGAACAAGCAGAGTATCTCATGAGAGAAATTCATCACGGAGTTTGTGGTTTACATTCAAGACATCACACCATGGCTTCCCGAGAGCCGATTATTATTAGCCAACCTAGAAGATAATGATTTTGTCAAACGATGTAAAATTTGTCAAGAGAATGGCCATCTCATTCATATTCCTGCTTCGGAGTTGAGAATTGTAATCTCACCCTGGCCATTCGCTTTGTTGGGTATGGATATTGTAGGCCCTTTCCCGCCAACCTCAAGGAAAAGGAGATTTCTTGTGGTTGACATTGATTACTTCACCAAGTGGATCGAGGTTGAACTGCTTACTAAGATCACATCTCAACAAGCTAGAAAACTTGTTTGAAAATTCATATGTAGATTTGGATTGCCATATGTCTTAGTAGTTAACCACAAGAGACCATTTACTGACAGAAAGCTAAAGCAGTTTTATGATAACTTGGGTATAAAGCACTTAACCAGTTCTGTAAAGCACCCTCAAACGAATGGTCAAGCAGAAGTAACTAATAAGGTGATTATAAATGAGTTGAAGAAAAGAGTTGGCAAAGTGAGATAAGGATGGACTAAAGAACTACTAGAAATATTGTGGCCTTACAAATGCACACCCTAATCCACCAGTAGGGAATCACCCTATAATCTCACATATGGCATTGATGTCATGTTACTTGTGGAAGTTGGTGAACCTACTTTTCAAAGACAAATGGAGAACCTTGACATTAATAGTTCAAATCTCATTGCCAACCTTGATCTCTTAGAAGAATTGCAAGACAAAGCTCATATATAAGAGGAGGCGTGTAAGGAACGAGTAGCTAGAGGATATAATACTCCTATAAGCCCAAGATCATTTCGTGAAGGAGATCTCGTTTGGCAAATGACTGGTGAAGCCAAGAAAAACCCTTATGGGGCAAGCTACCACCAAAGTGGGAAGGCTCTTTCAGAATAAAAGAAAATTTGGGCAATGTGTGACATCCCAAATTAATTAATGGAGTGAAACAAAGAATTTTATTTGCTAAACTGATAATTGTTATATACTTAGCTTAGGATATAGTAGACGACAAAGAAATGTATAATATCTTTAAGTGACCAATGGAGAAAACGTTCAACAATTAAGACATGAAATTTTTATTTGGTATTTTACATATATACATATAATTTTATTTTAAATTTTATTTTTAAGGTAATAAATATAAATTATATATAAATAATAAATTCTGAGCACCTTGTATATGATATTATATATATACATATATATGTAATAAATTTCCAGAGGCCGGGTGCCGAGAGGCCAAGTTCCCAGAGGCAAAAAGTCGAGTATCTATAGGCTAAGAGTACAAGATGGCAGATGGTTGAGTTGCCAATTTATACTACATACCATCAAATAATAATATCACATTTTCAAATTTCATAATATGACATTTTACATTCTAAGAGTGGTTTCGGAAAGCTTAAGATTGGGTTTAACAACAAGTGTACACTATAGATTTAAAATTTATATACATTTGTTTAAATTGTTTGCATAAGAATATGATCGAGGAATGTCTATCACTATAATGATTTCAATGAGGATTAGAGATGTAAACAATAATATTAGTTCATTTATGCTTTCCAAAATAAAACATAAATTTACATTACATCAAGTCAAATTTTTACAATATGTTTTTATTACATTAATATATAAATGTGTTAAACTATACATAATTCCTATGTAATTATACACTAAAGTACACATATTTTACATGACTATTTCACATATATTCTAACTATTATACAAAATTCTTCCTAATATGAATTATACATTTTGCTTCTTTAACATTATTTTACATTACATTGTTGGTGGGAACAAATTGATCAGGGGATTATCGTATGTAGTTGGTGACAAGAAGAATGTTACAACTACGGGTCCGTCCAACACCAATGTCCTGAGTTTGGGCAAAGGTCAAGGTGGACTGTGCAACTCCTCTAAAAGATACAAAATTCTCAACCGCATTAGTGCTCCAACCATTACCTGAGAATAGGCCAAGATATCAGAAGTAAAGGAATTGGAAAAATTAGGAGCATCCATCTATCTTTGATCTAAAATTTGGTTTGATTCATATTCAACAAACAAGAGAAAAGAATGGAAAAGTGAGACATAAGTTCTGAAATTAAATTCAAACATAAAAAAATTATAAATAAATTTTTCAGATTTAAAAAAGATTTGGATAAAACACTGTAGTGACTAGTTAGGATAAATGAGTATCTCCACATTCACTCCAACTATTCATGATGATTATATCTTGATAAACATCCACTCATTTAAATCCCCAAGGATTAAACCTTCATTTAACAAGTTCTCCAAATCACTATGTACATAATGATCATGAGACATATAAAATAAAAATTAATACAATAAAATTGGTGTAATAAAGATAGGGAATATAGTGAAACCAATACAACATAATTTTTGAAAAGTAAAACAATGAATTTGTAGTGAACTCTGTACAGTAAGCCAGTAAAAAATTTAGTGAAATAAAGGTACTCCAACAAAGATTAAAGGATGTAAGGTTAGGGAGACCTCCATGGAAAAGAGAATTAAAAATCAATTAAATATTATGTCTCCTTTCCTTTACCTTCAAGAGTTGTAAAAACCGCATGGGACTCTTCTTACTTTCTCACTATTTTTCTTTGTTCATAATTGTGACCCAAGATCACCTATTTATAGGGTATGTTGTAATCATTTCTATGGTTCCATTTCAATCGTCGATTTGTAATTTAGTAAGATTCTAATGGTGAAGGTGGTAATGGTAAAGTAAAAATAAATTGACCTGACATGGATGATGAGAAACGACTCAAGTTTATCTAACCTTATATGAGCATTAAATGTGAGTAGATATCTAATCTTTATTATTATTATTGTTGTTGTTGTTGATGATGATGATGATGATGTTGTTGTTGTTATTGTTATTATTATTATTATTTTATGATTACGCCTTTGATTTGACTTGAATTTATTAAAATACATTACAGTAACATAAAAACTAGCTTACAACTGGTTCGTATGGGTAAATATCTTACGTATTCATATTCTACTGCTTGGATCAGAATGATGTAACATTAAAAGAATTGGTCTTCAAAATCCGACCTCATAAATCATTTCCAAAAATCAAACCAAACATCCAAAACCAAATGGCTAATGTCATCCCCGAAATCTGAATCGACTTCCTACAATCCGAACCGGACACCCAAACCAAATTGTCAATGTTATCTCCCAAAATTTGAACCAACTTCCTAAAATCTGAACCGAAAACCCAGAACCGAATTAATAAGATCATCTCCCAAAATTTGAACCGACTTCCTAAAATTTGAACTGAACACCCAAAATTGAATTGCCAATGTTATCTCCCAAAATCTAAACTGACTTCCTAAAATCCAAATCGAACATCCAAAACCGAATTGCTAAGATCATCTCCCAAAATCTAAACCGACTTCCCAAAATTCAAACCGAGCTCCCAAAACCGAATTCATTATTTATTATTATTATTATTATTATTGTTATTATTATATATAATTTGTTTTAAAATAAAAATTACAACAGAAATAATAATATATTATATTCATGTTTACATAGTGTTACATAACGGGGCGTATCATTTAGAATGGTTGAAAGGGGAAGCTAACCTGAGAACTTGGAATTCAATGCATTTGACATTATATTATAGTTAAATGTTCATTTTCATTTGAACTTCATATTATTCTTCGTCGAGAACTTACTTTATACCTAGCACAAGACCTCACTCAAAGATGAGTTCATTTACATGAATCCTTACTGAGTACAAAACCATGTCAATGGTGAGTTTATTTGCATTAACCCATACCAAGTGCATAACCTCGGTCAAGGGCAAGTTCATTTGCATGAAACCCTACCAGATGGGTGACCTCGGTCAAGGATGCGTTCATTTACATGAACCCCTACCATGTATCCTATACCTTGGTCAAAGTGTGAATTTATCTACATGAACTCGAACACCTACCGAATACAAGACCTTAGACAAGGGTATCAAAAACTCTCTACCTTGGGCAAAGGTTAGTTCATTTACATTAACCCTCACCAAGAACTTGGTTTAGAACAAGTTCATTCACATACTCTTACTAACAATTAATTTAAATTTATTTGTGTTAACTTAGCCAAATACAATAATTTGGTAAAAAAACATTGTAAACCTCTACAAACTACTCAATTTGATGGAGGTTCATGCGTATAAGCCTTTGTCAAGATCGCGAATGATTGTTGTTGTCCTACTTTCACTAGTAAAACCATCTTCACCTTATCAAATTAAGGGTTAAGGGAACTTATTGGAAGAAAATTTCATAAGAAATATCATGAAGCATCAAAATAGGTCTCAAACCAAATAACAATATGAAGCTAACGTCAAAGTGATTTCATGTATTCATGTCAAAGTATGTTTCCTCCGTAAACGATAACCCAAATGCAACTACTCAACTACTTTGACTTGCTCGTCGAGCTGAGAAGGGCCTGTAGCAGAAGGGTCATCTTAAGGAATAGCAGTTGAAGGCTCTTCGTCTGGAATGTCATCAACCCACATGAGTTCACCTTTGTAGAAGTATTTGTTAACATCAAACTTGCCCCTGTTAGTTGGTATCTTATAAAAGTGGGCTACTTGATTGATCTGAAAAGAATTATATGCCAAGTTCAAGAGGGTAGTGAATTGAATGTTCAAAAATTTTTGCAAGCTTTGGAAAGAATTAATAAGAATAATGAAATTTCTTTATTAAAACAATCAATGACGTGAATTTTGAATTCCCACCACAGTAATAATTAAGTGAAATGCGAAAACAATCAATTAACCACGCATGCAGATAGAGTAATACGTAAAAAATACGCGCATACAAGATAGGGAAAGAGACAGCAAGAACACCAATATTGATACTGGTTCACTCTTTTTCAAGAGCTACATCTAATCTCTTTGCTTGCAAGCAAAGAAATTCACTAAAGAACACACAGTTCAATAAAGAACAATGCAATACACTTGCTCCCTACAAGAACCCATTGCACCCTGCAATAAAAACACCTTTGAACCCTACAAAGATAACAAAATCAGTGCAGAACCCTACTACACCACTACAAACGTAAATCCTATACAATTTGTAGTCTACTCAATCACAAATACAAGAGAAAATATAAAACTGAAATCAATACTACAAAACACAGTTGAATCACAGAGAAACAGTGTAGTGAAACTTATCTCTGATGAACCGAGACCAGAGAAGCACAATATTCGCCAAAGGAGAGCTTCAAGAACAACTATCTTGATTAATCTTGATTTGCAAAACTTGGTTAAACGAAGGCTCATTGATTGACAAACATTTTCACACGTAAAAGCTCTCTCAGAAAAAATGTAATATCAATGTGTAATCATTAATTTTTTTCTTAAAGTCGTGTGACACTATTTTATAAGCAAAACAATTGTAAAACAGAATAAACTAACTCAATTCAATCGATTTTAAAACCGCAATAAATCGATTGATTTTTCACAAATCAAATTTTTTACCAAGTTAATTTTTGAAAAACTTAAGTATATAACTATGTAAAAGAAATTTTCGAAAAAGAATCTTGTTAAAAATAAAATTTTGTAGTTTTGAAGCTCGTCACAGTGGTTAATATAATGCATGCTCATGGTTAAGAGAACAAACCCACATAAAACGCCTCAGGCCCAATGAGAGAACGCCATGTCAGCAAAGTCGCTTCTCTACATGGCCGTATCTGAAAGTCGTATCTGTGAGTGACTGCTTCTTCATTACCGCATGACCAGAGGTCATATCTTTGAGTGGCCGCATTTGGATGACCACATGACTAAGCACTGTATTTGTGAGTAGCCGTATCATTGTGACCGTGTCTAAGTATGGTCGCGTCTACATGTGCCACATCGTCGTATAGCCGTTTTGATCTATGCCAGAAAGCCGAGACGTATAGTCGCATCTAATGCATCTTTGAAGATCGACACCTTATCACTAAGACTACATGGCCGCGTTGACTGCTCAGGCCGTATTGACCTCTCTGGCCACATTGGTCACGTGGACCACTTAGTCTGCATTGGATGCATGAGTCATATTGGATTGCAAGGTCGTATCTAATACATGAATTGTATTGGATGAGTAAGTTGTATATGTATGTATGTGCTGCATTGGATACAAGAGCCGCATCTGTGTGGCTTGCATTATTGAGAGTCGAAACCATATGTCCAGTAACTTTGAATTTCGCATCCTTATCACTTGCGTAATCGAGAGCGGAAAATGTATCCTCTCAAACTCTGAATGTCGCATCTGTACTGCTTTAAACTCGGAGAGTCGTATCCATGTATTCGAAAACTCAGAAACTCTTAGTAAAAAATAACTTCAACTATACTCCATTTGCAATCTAAGTTTTCTTCATCAAATCAATAACCTTCTCGGTTTTGTAAAGGCTTTATCAAAGCATATCAACTCGATCTAGTGAAAGCTTCATCAAATCACAACCTTCTCAGTCCAATGAAGGCTCCAATAACCTTCTCGGTCCAGTTAAGGCACCAATATACTTGGTCCAATGTTAGCTTCACCAAATCACAACCTTCTCAGTTTAGTTGGCTTCATCAAATCACATGGTAGCAACGGTGCTAACATGATCACTTTCTGAAAATTGAGTATATGTCGCTCCAAGATATATCTCTTAAGATGCTTCAATTCTTTCTTGGAGTCCTTTACCTCTTTTCTCGAGCCCTCATTCCGTAGTTGTTCAGCAGTATGAGAGGTCGTCATGTAAACGATATTTGACTTCAAGAGCTCGGTAAGCTTAGCATTTTGAGTTTGCTTCACTACATCACATCGAGAATGAATGTTTTTTCTTATAGCCAAGTAACAACAAGAATGGTGCGCCCGACGAACTCTACCATGGCATCCACTAACTCCTATGGGGAGGAATTGCGAAACACGGCCTTCTTAGCATTGTTGATATAGAAGTCGATTTTCTTTGACACCTTAATCTCAGTGCCAAGAAGTCCATCTACAATAGGGACCAAGGGTTCACCCCTACTCGACAACTTCTTTTGGTGACTTAGATAGCGACTTGGAATGGGAATGTCGCCAAGAACTTTTCTTCTTCTTCTTACCCTTTCTATCAGCCTCGAAAGGACAAATAGTTGTAATAGTTGATCCAATGTTAGTCTAGGTTGAGCAGCGCTCACCGCCACCAAAGTTGTACTCAGTGTAGTAGTTTTTGGCATTTCAACTTGAGTCTCCTCGTCGAAGTCCAAGTTACTTTGTCTCAACCGCTTGAAAAAAAAAATCCCTTGCTAGGTAGATAAGACCATTATCTCTGCAATAAGAAACGAAACTTAGCAAAGTTAAAAATCCTTATTCGCAATCAAAATGCAACTAAACCTTACCATCAAACTCGTCTTGAGGACGAGAGAACACATATACACTGAGGAGTTTTTGGGTCGGTAACTTCTTCGGAAACCCCTCTAAAATCGGGATAGTCGTTATTTTTTCAACCAACATCATCCATTTCAGCCAAGAATTTATTTTTACAGGACTATTGGTCCAATAAAAGGGAAACTTAGGTTTCACCAATATAAAAATACTTCTTATCCCCCTCCTTTATCCCAACTGCAAAAACTAATATTTTGAAATGCTTGTAAGAGGTCGTGTATGGGGCTAAGAAACATAATTTTGGTTGACTGACTAGCAATAACCAAGTCACCTTATTCACAAGTCGAATACATTAAAAATACAGAAAAGTTTGAGGACCGGCAATCAAGTTGAGCATTTTGCATACCAACCGAAATGCTTGTAACACCTTCCAATTATTAGGTTGGGCGCAACATTGAACATTTGGAGGACCTTCATTGTCATCTCGTCAAGAGGAAACTTGACATGAGAATCAATGAATAAACAAGTTTAAAAATAGAAAAACTCTTCCTCTGAGTCTTCTTGCCCATGACATACATTCTCTTTTGCCTCACAAAAATCAATGTTCACAATTTCATCATCACAAGAACTTTCCAAAATATTAGCAACATTTGCAAAATCAACCAAATCCTCATGGGCTCGAAAAATTGAAAATTCTTCTCGCACTTTATAATCCACCTATTCATACTCTGACCTCAACAAGAGGTTTTCTCCTTCATCTTGAATCTTTGGTTTACTACTTTCACCCTCAACAGTCTCAACTACAAGACAAACATTGGAGATGGGGGACATAACTTCAAAAGAGCTTTTCTCTGAACTTAGCGAAATATTCTCGGCTATCTTCAGCATCGACCCTCGACTGGACCCCAAAAAATATTATGAACTAAAGCTACTCAGACATATTAATCGAGAACAATAAGAATAAAGTACCTAATCGAGATAGCAAGACGAGAAGAGCAAGTAGGTTTTCTCTGAATACCAGACAAAATGTGATGGCCCATCACTGATAATAATCCCATTTATAGGCATTGAAAGGAGAGAGATTGGGCGTTGAAATGTTATCTCATCTACAGTGTTAAGTATACATCATCTAATGGTCAAAACCAAATGACTTTTCATTTCAAAAGACTTGATTATTCTAACACATCATTAATGCCCAAATTTCCTTGATCCCCACGCTGCCTTCAAAAGGAAGGTTCATATTAAGACTTTTTGTGATTTCCAACAAAGAATTAAATCGCTCATGTCTTGGGAGACATGTGTGTTGTATGATGAGAACAATTATGCTACTGGAAGTCGGTTCACAGTCATTCCTGACAAGCCGAATGTAGACTAACCAAGTAGATTATTTAGTCCATGGAAGGGATCCACTAAACTTACTAATCAAATAATTAGTAGAAATTCACATTACTAATAAGGTTTATAATTGTGGCCTGATGAATAGTGACTCAACTCCCTACCATTCCTATAAATATGGGAGTGTTCCTCACAAGTAAAAATATTGTTTTTTTTTTGTCATTTACTTATATTTTTACTGATTTGATTGTCGAAGCACCTTTACATGTCCAAGCAAATTCAATGAGACGTCTTACACTACTCAATTTTGTATCAGAAACAGTAAAGATGTTAAACATCTTTAATATTTCTAAGTAATTAATCATTCATAAAGTAAGTTACTACTATGCAACAATAAGATGGGATAAAAATATAGAATCTAAAGAATAATTTGTTTGTGGCAGCAAAGAGAAAACTAAAAAGAAATTGCTTTGAAGGTAGTGTGGCCCAACACTATTATAATCATCAAAAAGTAAACTGCCTGGTATTTCCATATGCATTACTATCTTCATGGAAATCACATGGTTTTGAGATATACACCAATTATCCATCCAAGTTGCAAACACACAATAACTACTCATAACCACACAGTATTTGTCCACCACATGACAGATGCGTTTCACCAAGTTCCCCAAATTGCTGCTACTTTGCCTCTTGCCCTTCAGATCATTCATAACAAAGTTTTGCCCGGTCACACTCTAAGGTGACAGAAGTTGGACTGTTTTTACCCTTCTTTAAAAAAATTAATGTCTATCTATTTATATTTAAAATTTAAATTAAATTAATAAAATTATTTTTATTTATAATAATTTGATATATAAATGGTACCACATGTATATATTAATAAAATACTTTTTTTATATTTTTGAGAATATAATCATTATTTTATAAAATGAGTTGGTATATAATCTAACTGGACGAGCTGGGTTAGACCTATCTAAGTCGTCAATTTACATAAAAAAGGTTAGTCTAGTTCAATTTAAATTACAATTTTCTTTATCTGATTATCTTATTTTATTAACTTTTAAGTTGCAGATTTATCAGATGAAACAGGAGTTATGTATGCTGTGAAAGAGGAGCATGTTCCTATATATGTATACCTCAATGGTTTCGGAAAAGTGCAAGTAACTTTTTTCACAATGTATGCCACCAGCAACGTGCATATCTGTTCCCTTTACAGGGTCAAACTAATTAAAAAATATATGGACTGTTTAAAATACTCTTTATCCATATATATGGAGATTGTTTATGTTAAGGTAAGCTGAAACCTTTTTCATGTCCAATTGAGTCGTGGACCATCTATCATATAGAAAAAGTATTATTATGTATACAAATTAAAATTATTATTTTATTATTATTATTATTATTATTATTATTATTATTATTATTATTATTATTAATAATGTAGAATTATTAATGTCCCACTTTGTGATTCTCTCAGAATATTTATTATGAGATAAACACACTCAATGCATTTCATTGACGATACGTTAGATAATACAATGGGAAATATAATCAAAATCACCAATACTAAGTTGGTCAAAATATATGTTAGTCCACATCTTTTTAAGAAGTTTTTAAACACTTATTTTTCTACATATATATCTATTAAATTTGGTTCAATATTATAAAAAATACAACAAATTTTCTATTCACGGGACCAGATTCTGTATTTACTTTTCATTGATTGAAAAAGACATTAAATTTATCTCATTAAATTTATTTATAAAATAATTACAAACCCTGTTGATTTAACTAAAAAAAGATAAACATGGTTAAAATTTTAAGAAAGTTAATCTCCCCAATAAACTTCCGATATCAAACGTATTAGTTTTTCAATTTTTCTGATAATTTAGTTTTAACATTGTTTTCACAATATTTATGTTTGGTCAATTCTAATATTAGTATGAATTCATTAGTGAAAATAGTGTCTGTGTGTATAAGTGTATATAGAAGTGGTAACAGTAAAAATGAACACTGGAATATTTTAGTATTAAATAAAAAAACAAGTATTTATAGAGAATGCTGATATTTAATATTTATTTTCACAAAATCATCATCTCTCTTACAAATAGGTTTTTTTTAGTTTTTTTTCCATTTTTTATAATTTTGACTCCACCTGTCATCAGACTAGCAATCGGATGTCAACCCTAGACTCTTGACATCGAGTAGAGTAAAAGTGTCCAATCATATTCTTGAACAAAGTAAGTTCGATTTTTGCACGTTTCCTTTGAGTCAGATTTCTAGCAATCTTAGCTACTCTAGCAGTCCAGTATGCATGTGACTTCTAGTACATCAGGATAGGTCTCTGTTAGTTCATGATTGTAGTAGTGTAGTCTGATCTTTGATTAGAACTCTGTGGTACAGGTTAGGAGATCTTGTGCGAACTATAGACTTGGGAGCTCTTTTGAAGAGTGCTTTGACAGTTAAGGGAAGCTAGTTGCATGCTTTATACAAGTTAGCTATCTTTAAATAGAACTTTAGGATAGAAGACTTAATGTATAAATCTTTGATAATTAGTGCTAAAGTTTTTCTTGCAGGTCTAAACTAGTCCTGGAGCGCTGAATGAGTTTGATTATTTAATTTGTGTGATAAATTGATGTAATTGAGTAGTGGAATAATATTTGAATGTAGTAGTGTAAGATCTATAGATTGATTTTGGTAGAGATAAGATTGAATATGACTTGTGATGATGTTGTAAGCGTGGATGCATTTTTGAACTAAATTTATTGGCTTAAACTGATTATAAGTGTAGCTTCAAAGAGTTAGTATCTTATATTTAGATATGTTGTAGTATGTTAATTAATTCTTGATGATAAATTAGTGAAATGAGATTGATTCCTTTAAATGAGTTGAAATTGTTTGAATGATTTATGCAGCTTTAGTCAGTACAATGATTGATTCATGATTGAGTTCGAATAGTATTCATGTTTACGTAATTCTTGAGATATTTGTGATTGAGATTGAAAAGTGAATGATACAATATTGTTAAAGTATTGATTGAGGTGGTCAAGATCAAGGCATAGTATTTTCAGGATACAAGAAATATTTTAAATACTAGCTTACCCTTTCTTGTTTGTGTTGGTGTATTTGTTTCTCATTTGTGATGGTCGTATTATACACGGAAGCAGGTAATGTTGCAAATAGGTCAGTCAATGATCATCTTGATTGAGCCTGCTGTGAATTTCCTTTAGATATTTTGAAAAAATCTTCATTTTTTTATATATAATATATTTTATTTTAAAATTCCTATGAAGAGGGATGTTTTATTTTTATGTAAATTTTTAGTGAGACAACTTGTAATGTAAGTATATATAAATTAATACATGTATAATCACTTGTCATAATAGTGTAGTGTTAAACTAGGGTGTTACATTTATGGTATCAGAGGATGTTAGGATGACTTTTTTTTTATAGGTAATATTAATAATTAATAATTAATGTTATTATTATTATTATTACTATTATTACTATTATTATTATTATTATTATTGTACTACCTAGTACCTGAAAAATATAAAGAAAATAATACTCAATCCAAAAAGATGGGTATAATATTTAATATAATATTACCTACTTATGATATACCGGTAACCACCTACAAATCCAAATAATACAAATTAATCTACAATTGATTTTTGTTATTAGGCTTAGAAGTCCATAATACAATAATCACCTATCAAGCCCTAATAAATACAACCTCACTCTTTAGGGAGTATCCACTCAATCACATAGAATGAGCACAATTAAACAATCCAAATGACAATGTTTAGACCTAGCCAAGAACTTTGACTAAGTGAACCAGTTGAGCCACATATATTTTGGCCAAATGACAATGTTCCCAACCAAGTACTTTGGTCGAGCAACCAAATTCAATCACACATATATCCTGGAAAAACAACAATATTTGGACCTAGCCAAGTACTTTGGTCAAGCGACCCAATTCAGTCACATATATTATGGCCAAATGAAAATATAACAGTGTTTGGATGCAACCAAGTATTTTGGTCAACCAACCAAGTTCGATCACACATATATCATGTGACGTCCCAAATTAACTAATAGTGAAATAAAGGATTATATTTTCCTTAACCAATAGTTATTATATACTTAACTTAAAATGTAATGGAAGGCAAAGAAATGAAATGTGTAATACCTTTAAGTGGCCAGTGGAGAAAACGTTCAACAATCAAGACATATAATTTTATTTTAGATTTTATTTTCAAGGTAACAAACTTAAAATATATATTTCTTTAATTGAAGATGCTGAGATGACTATCTGAGACCAAGATGGCTGGGTATCGAGTGGCCGAGAGACAAAGTGTCCAAAGGGAAAAAAACCAAGTATCCTAACGTTAAGAATATAAGAGGTTGAATGGCCGAGAGGTGAGAAGTCGTTGCCGAATGGATAAATTGCAAATTTATATTTTATTTATAGTAAAAAAATAATAGAAATAATAATATCACATTTACAAATTTCAAAATATTAAATTTTTCATTCTAAGAGTGTATTTGGAAAACTTAATATTGGGTTTAACAGCAAGTGTATCCTGTAGATTAAAAATTTATATACATTAGTTTAATTGTTTGTGTAAGAATATGATCGAGGAATGTTTATCTTATCACTACAATGATTTTAATGAGAATTAGAGTCATAAACAATAATCTTAGTTCGTTTATGCATTCTAAAATAAAACATAATTCTACATTACATCAAGTCAGATTTTCACAAGATGTTTATATTACTTTAATATAGAACTATATTAAACTATACATACTTCTTATGTAATTATACATTATACTTTTTATACAAACTTTATATATTACAGTATGGTAGCAAAAAAGATTGCTCAGATGATTGTTATGAGTGTTGAAAGCAAGAAAAAAGTAACAACTACTGGACCATCCAAAACTAAGGAAATTTCAGGACTTTAGATGAAAGTCAGGGTTGAATGAGTTATTCTCCAAAAGGATATTGAGTTTTCTACCACATTGGTACTCCATCCATTTCCAAAAAAGTATGCAAAAATGTCTGCGGTGAATGAGTGGGGAAAGTTAAGGGCATCCATTGCTTTTTTAAATTAAAGAATCAAGATGAACAAAAGAAATAACAAAAAAGTGATATATATATATATATATATATATATATATATATATATATTTT
>Ga0209489_105119_pt1 | contig 23256 bp, 10 predicted proteins | sample SiratrowhiteBW_FD_187527 | JGI IMG/M metagenome (GOLD analysis project Ga0209489, IMG submission 187527) | Root nodule microbial communities of legume samples collected from California, USA - Siratro white BW (SPAdes) (version 2) | ecosystem: Host-associated > Plants > Roots > Nodule | place...
ATATATATATATATATATATATATATATATATTGATGAAATGTACGACTTAGAATGTCACATTTAAAATAAAATACCAGATGATCAAATATGTAATGGCTAAATTATTAATAAACAACAACATTTAATAATTTCTACGTATATATAATCAAAACATATATGACAAACCAGACATTCATAGTTGAACTAAATGTTTAAACAATGTCCAACATGCTTAAACTTTTTTATACGTAAAAGAGTCTAATAATTTTCACAATTACGATAAATACTTTATGTAAGACTTGATACAGAATCAAACTTAAGCGCTTGCAACAACATATATTGACGTATATTGTGAGAAGGAAATAAATGATATTTGTTATAAATATTACAATTGTTTTTATTTTTATATAGTTTATGCTTATAAAGAAAACACAAAGTATAATGAATAAATTAATCGAAAAATATTTTACATAATAAATATCAAGGATAATATGAAGAGAAGATTGATCAAGTAACAATCATATGGAACAACCTATAAATACAAAGTCATCATCATCATAAACATATAAATTTTACAATATTATTTACAATACTTGTATATATTTTATATTGTCTTTGTGTAGTGAGAGTGTGATAATTTTATATTCTCCATTCTGTGAAATAATGTATTTGTAAAAAGTTTAAATTATGTATCTTTTTTGTAAAGATAACATTTTTAAACACCTTTCATATGTCTATAACTAGAAGGTAATTGTTTTTATACATAACAATACAATGATGTATGGTGAAGTGTAACTCTAGTAATATTCATATTATTAATCCTTAACCTTATCTAATACTTGACATAAATTCATAAAAATATTTAATTTGTTTTGGCATAATTTATTTTATTTCACAAAACACTTAAACTATGAAATTGTTCTTTGGACTAATTTTATTATAAGTGTAAATATTGTTATGTATTGCATAAGTTCCTTGGAAGAGAACAATGTCTTTATCATTTGCTACATGAGGGACTCGTGTGTTACAGGTGACATTAATTGTCCCATGACAGAGGTCAGGTGGGCCAAGTCACAATCAAATCATGACACTTGAGTTACTACATTCTTAAGTAGAAAGAGTTGCACCTGGGCCATTGGCTATAAACTTTGGCCTAGTGGTAAGCGCTCGATCTAATACGGTGTACTTGCCATTAAACACAAAAAGTGTTAACAAGTTTTTGGCTCCGCGTGTTCCAATATATAACAATTTTGCTTTTATATTTTTTTTAGAATCCTTTTTTATTTTACCAGTCTTAAATTTTTATTCTTAAATTTTTAGTTTTTATTTTTTATTTTTAATGTCTATTTATTTTATTTTCTATATGTATATTTTTTGACCAATGTGTTATTCTAGTCTTCTTGTATTTTTTTTTTCTAATCCCATAGTCACTCAAAATATTGAATTGTCTATTGAAGAAGATATGACTAAAGAGAATCATAAGGGACTAAATCATGTACATGAGTCCTAGAGAGTTTTTTAGTATTGTGAGGCCTTTATGAATGAGAAGATTGATAAGATAAAGTCTACTCTCTTACAATTAATCAACTCTCAATAGTTTGTAGGCATGGATCATGAGGACCCACACTCATTTGTACACATTTTATGAGTTATGTGGTACATTTAGTATGACAGAGATTGACAAGAAGGTATTGTTATTGAAATTGTTTCCATTCTCTTTGATTAGAAAGGTTAAAGCTTGACTTCGATCACAGTGCAATAAAAGCCTGACTAGTTGGAAGGATGTGGAGACTATACTTTTATCCTAATTTTTTCCTCCATCCGAGAATACCAAGGCAAAAGCAACCATAACTACTTTTGTACAAGGGAGTGATAAACCCTTGTGTGAGGCCTGAGCGAGATATAAAGTTTTGGCTGAGTAAATGATCTAACCATAGGTTTGAAGAAGAAATACATGTGCAATTTTTTTGTAACGGGCTCCAACCGCAGACTAAGATGATTCTGAATATCTCTTTTAGTGGTTTAGTATTGTTAAAAATTGCAGAAGAGGCTATCACAATTATTGAATCTGTGGCTTTCACCGACATGCGAAGCCAAAGTGGAAGGACACAGGCTTGGAAAAGGGGAGTGGTAGAGTTGAATTCTCAAGATGCCCTTTTAAGCCAACACAAATTTTTATCCCAACAAATAGATGTTTTGAACCAATAGATGGCTAAACTCCCTCGATAGTTACAAGCCATGCAAGTTGTATTAGTTCTCACTTAACTAGTGGTTAGATGTGATTTTTGTGGAAGTAATCATTCTAATGGTTATTGCCAAATGCTAACTGGTTCCCAAAGTACAATAGAACTAACTTACAAAGTCTAATGCTTATTTTCTCTATAACTCTGTTTTGAATCTAAGAAAATATATTCTTCTTATTCTTTTGCTTTCTTTTGTTCTTTTTTCTTGTTCTTTATTATTTTTTTCTTATAACAACTCACCACCACTGAACCACTTTCAACCTTTAGGAGAGACATCTTTATTGGCTTGCACTAATTGCACCCTATTTCAAAATAATAACGTCAAGATTAGCTTTAGTATTTTAAAACATTGTATAGTATAAGAAACAACTAACTTGTTTGGTTGATAGGAAATTTGCTTTTGTTATTTTCTTTTTTTTGCATCAATTTTGTATGATCCCTCATACTTTTTACTTTTTATTTCTTTTTATTTTTCTTTAATAATATTGTCATAATGACAAATGATTTGTAAGTAAGTTTTGAGATATCAATCTAATTAAATGTCAAAAGTCATAATAATATCCAAGATGATAAATCAAAATGTGAAAAATATGATTAAGTTTGTCTAGTATTGAACTCTACCTTACTACAATAGACTTGAATTCTTTTCATAATATATTTCAACTTCTCTCATTTCCTTTGTTTGGTTTGTAGGAACTTTATTTATTTTTACATAAATTTAAAGTGGTTCCCATACTTTTTGTTCTTTGTTATTTTTATTTTTCTTTAATAGTACCTTTTTATATGACACATCATTAGTGTGTTTTATAGTGTAAGCGTAACTGAACCCTAAATCCTTAAGACAAGTCTTCTAATTAAAAAAGACAGCAGTTATATATGTCTTCGAAAAATGTCATAAATATTAAAAATAAGAAGAAAACAATTTTTGGAGACTTTAGTGTAATTCGGTGGAATAATTATTTCCTTTTCATTATTCCCCTCTTTTATGGGCAGGCATCTGTTTCCACGTAGGCAACCTAATCCAAGCAAAACCATCCAACAAAAATTTGAAAGAAAAAGAAAAAGAAAAAACCCACAGAAATGTTGACGACAAAACAAATCTGAAAGCACTTGAGCCAAACCAAGTTGGAGAACTCGTTCGCTACTGAAACTCCAACGCCGTTCAGTGCATCGTTCTCCCCAACGCAACACTCTCTTCTCTTCCGTTTACTTAATTTAATCCTCTCTCTCTCTCTCTCTCTCTCTTTCTCACACACACACACACATCCCACGCTACCATGAATCCCTACATTTTCGGAGTCATACTCCCTCTCCTCGTCACGCTTATCGTCCGCAACAAGAATCCTCGAAAACGGCGCGGCGTTCCGGTCCAAACCGGGGACGAGGCCGGTCTGGTCTTCCGCAACAGCCGGTTCGAGTCTCCGGTCCAGAGTGCGTGGGAAGGTGTTGCTACGCTCGCGGAGCTCTTCGAAGAGGCGTGCAAAACGCACGCGGAGAGGGTCCTCCTCGGCACGCGCGTGGTGCTGTCGAGGGAAGTGGAGAGCGGGCACGACGGCAGGTCGTTCGAGAAGCTTCACTTGGGAGACTACGGCTGGCTCTCCTACGACACTGTCTTCGATGTCGTTTCGAACTTCGCCTCGGGGTTGGCCTTCCTCGGACATGCCAGGGAGGAACGCGCCGCCATCTTCGCTGACACGCGCCAAGAGTGGTTTATGGCGCTTCAGGTTCTTCTGCATGATTCAACTATTGCTGAAGAAATTTAATTAGAATTGATTAATTATTATACTTTTTTTTTTTTCAAATTTTGCAGTTTCTCTGATTTCATTTTTTTTTTTGGATTTTCTTTTTCGACGATTTAAGTGCACAACTGTATTATATGAATTACTTTAACATCTAATATTTGATAAAAAAGATATTAATGTGATTATGTACTGAAGTGTCGGTCAATATAAATGTTATGACAATGTTGTAATGTCACCTCAAGATTTTTGTTAATTATTAAATTTAAGGATAAATTAAAATTGTATTGTTGTGACAGTAGAAGAATGAAAATTTTGGAAAAACTTATGGGATTAAGTTCACGAAATTGAAAGTTATGAAAATAATTAAGGCCGTAAGTTTTCTGGAAAATATTTAAATTTCTTAAGTAATTAAGTAAGATGGGATTTTTGTAAAAAAAAAAAAAAGTGAGATTATATTTATGTAATTATAAAAGTATAGGTTTACGCTTGACATTTTATATCTGCACTAATTTCTTGACTTAGTTCACGCTTTTATTTTGATTCTTATACTTCATGTCGTGCTAATTTTTGGAGAAGTATATGGGTTACACTTTCTGTTTAATTTGTCTTAATCAGATTAGGTCGAGGCTGCTTAGACCACTCTCAAACCTTGCTTTGCCTGATTTTGAAGACCATTTTATTTTTTTTAACGATTTTGTAAATTATTTTTTAATTTCTATTCAATGAAACATTATAGGCAATTATTTAATTTTTACATATTTCTGTCAATACACACAAATGGGTCACACTTCAATTCTAATGCTGGAATTCTTTTTTCGCAAAGTAGAGTCATCACCATTCTTTTATTTATCAAGTAGGAAATTTGATTGGAAAAACTCACCTAAGAAATAGAAAAGCTGTCTTTAAAGTTTAGTTAGGTAGAAAGAAACTATACCTTCGTGACATACCCTTGGTCCAGTGGTAAAGTTGCACTTTGATATCAGTTGTCATGAATTTAAATGTGAAAACAAGTTCTTTGCATAGGAAGGATAAGATTGTGTACTAATAACTCCTCCTTATAATAAGGGAGAAATAATTTGACATGGTTTTTCTTTCCCTCCTTTTGCTTCTTCAGGGTTGTTTCAGGCGAAATGTGACAGTTGTGACTATATATGCATCATTGGGAGAGGAAGCTTTATCTTACTCATTAAATGAGGTTTTTGTTACTCCTCTTTTATCTCTTGTTTCTCACACATCTTTTCTTGGAATGTCCTGCTAATTGCTGTATCTCCTCATCATAATCCAGTGGATTTTACCCTTGGATACATACGAGTTTGCCACGTTTGATTGTATATGTATGATGGATCAGTTTTTAGCTCTTGTCCAGTATATGACGTGAGAAAAAAACGGAAAGAAGTGTGATTAAATTTCTAAAGCAATATGGCCTCTTTCGATGTATGCCAAATAATAACTTTGCTAGGAACTGCACAGTAGCAATGGCTGGATATCTGTCAGAACACTAGAATGTCATGAAGACAATTCTATTTCATCACAAATGTGAATGTATAAAATGCTTCTTGCAATTTCTCAATCCTCTTCAATTCAGTGCACCAAACGAATTCTGGCTACATCATAAGGTGGCATTATATAAACAACTAACACAATGCTATAGTGTGTTTGTAAGTTTTCTAAAGAAATCAACTGAGATATTGTTCACAATATTTTTGTGAGCAAACTTGAACATCATCACACAGCTCCTCAACCAATAAGTTCTAGCATTTACAGTTTATTTAACTTCAGAAATTTGAAGGTCTCATAAAGTTGTTTATATAGCCAGAGCTCGTTCTCACAGTTGTGATTTACTTTTTCTGGAACTTAATATGGTTTGCCGAAATGTTTGTGTTTCCCTTTGTTTAAGTGCTCTTTGTTTTGTTACGAACTCACTTTCAAAACCTTTTCCAGACAGAGGTTACAACAGTGATTTGTGGACGAAAAGAATTGAAAACACTAGTAAACATAAGTGGACAACTTGATTCAGTGAAACGTGTGATTTGCATGGATGATGATATCCCATCTGATGCCTCTTCTATTGCATATAACTGGACAATCACTTCGTTCACTGAGGTTGAGAGACTTGGCAGAGAAAATCCTGTTGAAGCTGATTTACCTCTTTCAGCAGATGTTGCAGTTATAATGTATACAAGTGGAAGTACAGGATTACCCAAGGTCAGAAGCATCTTTGAGATGTGTAGCACTTCCAATTTCAATTTCTTGAATCCTTTTACTGGATTGACTGTTCTACATAGTGTTTTAGAATGTCTAAAATATGTTTTCTTTGTTTCTTTTTGTTCCCTTTTATTCTCGTTTATATTGGTTAACTTATTCACTGGGTCCCATAGTTGCCCTCATTTTAAGTTTTAGCCTCAGCTCAAGAAAACTAAATTTTTAGTTCCTGTGCATGCACAAAAATTAGTTTTGATCCTTGTTACTAACATTAGAAAAGAATTTCTGACAGTAAAACTGCTGCAAAAATTATCTGCTGTCACAAAAAAACTAGGTAGGGACTAAAACTTACAGTTTTCTTGTACAGGGACTAAAACCTAAAATGGAGACAACAAGGACCAAATAAGTAGTTTAACCTTTATGTTCTTTTGCTATTTCTTTAATTTTTCTTTTGCACAGGGTGTGATGATGACACATGGCAATGTCTTAGCTACACTCTCTGCTGTGATGACCATTGTTCCTGATATTGGGACAAAGGATATATATCTTGCATACTTACCGATGGCTCATATCTTAGAATTAGCAGCTGAGGTATGTGAATATACTGTTCTTGAAAATATTCCATGAATATTTCTTTTTAAGGGCATTGATATTATTTCCATATTAATTTCTTCTGTTCTCCTTTATTTCATGTTTTGACAAACTTGCGTACGACTTAGAATTTGATGGCAGCTGTTGGAGTTCCTATAGGATATGGATCTCCTTTGACCCTTACTGACACATCAAATAAGATTAAAAAAGGAACAAAGGGCGATGCAACTGCACTGAGTCCAACTTTAATGGCAGCTGTACCGGCAATTCTTGATCGTGTTCGTGATGGAGTGTTCAAGAAGGTACTTTGATTTTATGTGATTGCACTCCTACATTGCACACGTCAAGAGTACATGTATGTTAGAAAGCTAGTTGCATTGTTTAGATGTACTTTTCTATACCGCATATAGAAGAAAACAAAAGAAGGTAAAATGAATTGAGCTTCTTGCATAAGCCAAAATCAATTGATACACTTGACATTTGTGAAAGTTCTAGCCTTTAATTAGCTTCTCCAGAAACTAAGCTGTATAAGTTAATTTTAACTTGAGAAGTTCAATGAATGCATTTTATCTTAGTTTTATCTCTTAAAGCTATTTATAGAGAAGTTTATCCAAACACGGTCTAGTTGGGCGAGATTGAGGACTTAAAACTTAAAAGCTTGTCAATGCAGGTAAATGCAACAGGAGGGTTGCCAAAGAAATTGTTTTATTTAGCCTATGCCCGGAGGCTGCAAGCAGTTAATGGTAGTTGGCTTGGAGCTTGGGGTTTGGAAAAGGCTCTTTGGGATTTTCTTGTGTTCAAAAAGGTCCGAGCTATTTTGGGCGGTCGTATCCGTTTTATACTATCCGGTGGTGCTCCCCTTTCTGGTGATACCCAGAAGTTCATCAACATTTGTCTCGGGTCAGTCTTGTCATTATATATATGCATTATCTTTGAAATAAAAAAATAATTTTTTTTGGAATAAAATAAGCCAAAAAGTGCAGAGGATAAGATATATTCTTGCAAGAAACCTGGAACATTAAAAACATAAAGTTCATGCTAAATATCAAAGACAAATTAACTCAAATTTAGCTAGTCTTTCTACAAAATAAAATAACTGTCAATTGAAAATATTTTACAAGCTAATCAAACGAGAAAGAATTATTCTCCAAAACATAACCATTTACACTAAATTGCAGCATCCGTAGATATGTCAAGTATTAGCTTATCTTTAACTTTGAAGAGATGTTATTGTTGATATTTTAAGGTGGTGTAGTGAAACTTGTGATAAGTTTCGACCATTTATTTTATGATACTGGTTGAGCATCAGAACGTTAAGCCTAGAGGACCGACCAACTTGAGAGTCAGACTTAACATTAGGATGTCGTTCTATCAACCTTCATGACGATTTTTCACAATTTATTTTAGAGAAACGATGTTTTCTTTTTCCTTTGCTAGTTTCATGAAATTGTTTTTGGAAAAAAGTTATTATCTTCTCCCAAAACAATCTGAACCAAACACAAGAAGTCAGAATATTATGAAAGAGTATATAATCTAGATAGGGAGGCTTGCGATAAAAATTTCAAACGTAACTGCTGGAAGTTGTAATTGGCCTTGATAGTTGTCGTAAACAAAGAAAAATGAAACTTTTCTGTGGGTCAGCATTTTCCTTTCAAAAATCCATGTATTGTTATGCGTAGAATGGCCTTCTAAAGGATAAATTACTTCATTCACTTTTGAGTGTTCGACGAAAGGAAATATTACTAGTTTCTAGTCTAGTGCTTTTGCCTTTTGCGTTTTCTTTAATATATTTTGTCATATTTAAAATTTATGGTCATATTCAGTGCTCCAATTGGTCAAGGATATGGTCTTACAGAGACTTGTGCTGGTGGGACATTCTCTGATGTTGATGATACTTCTGTTGGTCGTGTTGGACCACCTCTTCCGTGCTCATTTATTAAGGTAATTATAGATTTAATCAATTTACTTCATTCAACTTGAATGCCACTTTTTTATTTTTGCTTATGGGGAGGGGAGTAATGTCATAGTATGGTATTTGATCCTATGAACTCTTGCAAACTACTCAAACATCACCATAAGCCCCCTCCCAATGACTTTACCTCGAGATCTTACACAAGTACTAATTTTCATACTGTTATTTAATGGAATCATACTTCCCAATTAGCTTTGGAGAAACTCTTTGTAACTTACATCATGACGCACTATAAGCATAATTAATCTACCTTTCTGACTTAAGATATTCCATTATATACATTCGATAAGATGGACGATTGTCTAGGACATAGATGAATATATAAGATTGGAGGAATGAATAAAGATTGAAGCTCGGCCAAGAATATTAATAAGATGGAGAAGAGGTATAAGGAAGACCGAGAAAATTTGGAAATGAGACTATTAAAATGGTGGTTAGATCTAAATGGTTTTCTGAAGACTTTTTTTGACATAAACTATTCGTTGTTTTATGTATGGTTCCTCACCCTATTACGAAAAGGCTTTTGTTGTAGTTGTAGACCATTATATTAGCAAATAATATGCAAACTATATTTCTTCCTTGGAGGAGTGTTGGCAACTCACTCTCTTGTACTACTTTATTATATTTTAAAATTGATTGAAAACTATAAATTCAGGAGATAGACTAATTAAGAAGTGACATCCACAAAAATCTGTGATTTCTAATAAATTTCAATCAATAATAGTGTCTCCATAACAGTGTTTGCTTGCTTTATCTTCTTGCTTTTGGAGTAAATGGTAATTTACTATGGTGTCAACTAGAGATGCCCAGTTTAGATCATTAAATTGTGCTGTGTACACCGCGTACTCATTTCCAAGGAACTGCAAGAGCAGAGGGCAGAACATCCTCTGACTAGAGACCCGAAAAGCACAATAATAACAAAACAACAAAAACAAACTGATCAACCAATTGCAATTTACCAACTTCAACTTTTGACCTTGCTACACTAATCATGAGAAGCGACACAAAACAACCGTACAATTATACTTGGATAACAATTATTGATGGCGACCATTCAACACGGTGGTGTATATATGCATGGCTTACCTGTCTTCAGTAAATCTTGTGAAGTCACGTTATGTAAAATTTCTTAGCATGTGGACAAATTACCAGAATAGGAAGGTTGTTCTTTCTATACTCATTTTACCATTTTCTTTTCACAAAAGGTTTTGTTTATAACCATTGTTGCGTTGATTTTCTACCGTTTTTAACTACTAATCTAGTCTCAAGTAACTTATGAGCATGTACCTTTTCTTAAAGTTTTTTGAAAAATATTTCTGGTGTTACTGTATCCTATTTGAACCAATAGAGTTTAGTGGTAGGAGATTTGAGATGTATGCATGGGGTCCTAGGTTTTATTCACATAAAAAGTTGACGTATCTGAGGTTTGTACTTTATGTAAATTTCAAATTAGAAAATATTTTCATATCTATCCATAAATGCACTGTTTGGGTGTTTTTAAGTGTTACCTATATACTTTACGACTTTATGGAGGCTTTCTCACAATTCCAAAGAGGATGTATTGGATATCAACTGTTTCCTTGTTTTCTTAAATCTTATTATCATAACTGATTCGTAGCTTGTAAAGTTTGATAGAAATAGGTAGAATCTATGATCTTCCTTGTATAATGGTGCAATGTAAAGGGGCCTCGAGATTGAGTCATCGTCATGTATTTTCTACTATAGATATCTAATCATGGCAGTTTACTTTTCTTTCTGGTATCCGTGATAGAGTATTTCTCATGAACATTTGTTTTTCTTATCACAGCTAATCGACTGGCCTGAAGGTGGATATTTAATAAATGACTCACCAATGCCCCGTGGAGAAATTGTAATTGGTGGTCCAAATGTCACTCTCGGGTATTTCAAAAATGAAGAAAAAACAAATGAATCATACAAGGTTTGTTTCGACGGTCTTATCTTATTTTTCTTTGGGGGGAAGAGACAAACTGGGATTATGTATCACTTCTGATTTTCCATTTTTGCCGTAAAAGTTCTGATTAGTCAATTTGAAAGATATCTATGTCTGTCTGTATTTTTTTGCACATTTTTTTTATGTGGGGGGAGGAAGAGAATTAATTTGTACTTCTGTTGTGAAGGTTGATGAAAGAGGAATGAGGTGGTTTTACACTGGTGACATTGGGAGATTTCATCCAGATGGATGCCTTGAAATCATTGACCGAAAAAAGGACATTGTTAAACTGCAGCATGGAGAATATGTCTCCTTGGGAAAGGTATATATAATACTTCTGTTTTTTTTCTTTTATTTTAAAGGAAGAGCTGTGTTATTGAAAGGACCACTAGTACTTTTATTGCTAGGCTCTCTTTTTAGAGTTATTAGTGTTAGCAATAAACTCTCAAACCTGCTCTTTCTAACACTCATTCCGCTGTTCGTTAAAACTTTTTGGGAACTAAAGAATCAAGATAGGGATTCATTAATGTGAAAGTGAGAATCACTAAAAATTTGTAATTTTAAAAAAATAAAGCCAATAGTAGAAGGTTTGTTAGAGAATGTGTTACTGGTACTACACTGGAGTTAAAAGTGTAAGGGGAAATTCAAATTCTAAGAGTATCCTAATCTTAAAATAACTTAATAAAATAATACTCCATTCTTAGAAATTAAAATTCTCATCTTTATGTTGTAGGTATTAGGCATATTTTTCAACAACTTTGTAGCATGCACCATTCTAAAACATTTTCCTATATGACAACCTTATTAAATACAGGTTGAGGCAGCTCTTATTGTTAGCCCCTTTGTGGACAATATTATGGTTCATGCTGATCCTTTCCACAGTTACTGTGTGGCACTTGTGGTGGGTTCTCAGTCCACATTGGAGGAATGGGCTTCAGAACAAGGAATTTCATATATCAATTTTTCAGATCTGTGTGCAAAAGAAGAAACTGTGAAGGAGGTGCATGCATCACTTGTAAAGGTATGCCTAGTTGTCTAAGTTCTCTTAACAACTGAGTGGTAATGATTAGGAATTAATGTCGCTTTTTGGAAAGTACACTTGTCTAAATCAACAATACATTATAGAGTTCAAAGTTAACTAAAGCAACTTTTGAGATTAACTTTAGAGTTGCATCCAAAATTATCTCGGGCTTGTCTCTTGTTCAAACAAGCATAGAGGCAAATTTAGAAAACAAATCACGTCGCACCATATTTTGTACAACGAAAAATGTGGAATGGTTAAAAGTTGCAACTTGGATTTCACTTGCTCTCCACACAAATTTTGCCCCCTACTGTTGCATGTAATGTAACTAAGTTTAAATTTATTTTGTAACCTCTACCACTAGCAACTTTTTGATCCCACTTAATTTTACCTCCTTTTTTTCTGTCCTCTACTCAAACAACCATAACTTCCATGGATACATAAGTGATTTTAGTGAGGGCAAGGGACTAAGCAGGGCCACTTTTGCATATGAATGATATATCTTGTTCAATGTCTTGAAAAGCTTTTGTCATCGGGAAAATAGTGATCCTCCATTTATAAACGGGTTGTAATTGTGTGTTTATTCTGACCATGACATTGACATTTCATTCCGCTATCCTCTATCCTTGACTTAGATCATGACAATAAAAAGGATCAATCGAGATGGCATTTTCTAATTTCTGTGTGGTTCAAGAAAACAACAAATAATTTTATGATAAAGAATGAAGTGGATTGCAGTGTAGGGATAATGAAACATAAATGATTACGATATCCAAAGAAGCATAAAAGAAGGCAAATACTAACTAGTTTTTAAGGTCACAGGTTTTGAAAGTGGAAAGTTTCTTTCATCGGATTATGTAAAAATACGTTTTTATATGATTTTCGATAGAAACTTTCGTGTTTTTAATTCCTGGACATTAATGGTACTGGTTAGCAAAACCGTTAATAGAAAGCTTAGAGAGTTGAGAAAAGATTTACACTGGAAGTGGTTATCGTTGTAAATTGCAATAACATTGGCATTTCATGAGAAAAGTGAGAGTAACTAAAATGCCAAGGCGAAGTTATAAGATTTTGCTTGTGGTCTAATATACATTGCTATGTAGATTTATATATAGCTGGTGTTTCATCATTTTTATATATTTATATAGATTTATTGATGTTTACCTATATCAATTTTTACTCCACATGACATGTTAGTAAGGTCATAGAGAGATAAGCATGCATGTTAGCAAAGGTCCCTAGAAGGAAGGCAAAGGGATCCATATTAGGTTGTAAAGTTCATTTCTAACTTGATATTGGCACTTGATTTTATATCTTGTAACGTACGTTACACCAAAGATGTCCCACTTAGTTCCCTATTATTAGTTCTGTTTGGCGTAAGTCAAAAGAAAAGGGTCTGCACTTTTTCTAGCATGGATGCATATATTCGTTGAATCAACATGACATGTGTTCCTTCTTTTGTTATCTTAGTCTGTGAACGAGTTATGCTATTCTTAGAACATTTTCTTTAAAACTCAATTTGTATCCCTTTTTATCAAATCACGCATCTCATCTCGTTTCTCACTTCTCTTCCTTTTTTAACTCACATAATTGTATATAATATTGTGAAAATATTAAGAATAGAATTTCTGTTAATGAAACTATTGGCAGGAGGGAAAGAAGGGTCATCTGGAGAAATTTGAGATTCCTGCAAAAATTAAATTGCTTTCTGACCCATGGACCCCTGAGTCTGGCCTTGTCACTGCTGCTCTCAAACTCAAGAGAGAGGCCATAAAAAAGACGTTTGCTGAAGAACTTTCAAAGTTGTATGCTTCATAGGCTAAGGACACCACTAAGCTTTTATCATTTGCATAGGGCAGGGTTGAGGTAATAGAGGTTTTGTATTTTTTTTGTTGTTAATCATTTTATTTTTTCCATTTGATGTTTATCATGCAAAGTGAGGCTTATTACGTCCAGAAGGTCAATACGTTGAATAATTGAATTTACTGAAGTAGTGACACTATGAAATGAGTTTTTATCAGACATTATTGTTGTATCAATTTTCCAATTATAGAGTTACTTATGAGTAACGGAAATTCAATATTATGTTTATTTGTCCCTTTTCCCTTCTACAAAAGGCATCCTGATTCCGCTAAATCAGATGGAAGGAAGAAAAATGTTAAATGAAGACTTTTAATACTTTGAATTTAACTTTAATTTGGTTAGCCTCGCCTACATAAAGAAATGTTGACTAGATTGACAATTCATTTATTTGAAGAATTTAGAAATCTGTAAGGTAAAATGAATTCTTTAGATAAAGAAAATCATATGTAAGATAGAAAGCTAGCAAATCAACACTTTACACTCAAGAAGAATATGCTTTTACTGTTGGATCATACTAAGAAAGAGAAATACAACAGACAATTTTTGAAAATTTTCTAGAGAACAATTCAATCCTTGTATGAGATTTCAAATGAAAAGAAGTTATTAAGTATAAAACAAAAGTATTTACAAGTGTAGTTTCAGCACCGATTAAAAGTCTTTTGAATTCTGTGAAAAAACCAAGAGAGTTTGACATTTGAAAAATTCTTTAGTACTTAGATCAATTTGAAAACAACTCAGTTTTTTCACTCTAGATATTTTAGATTTTTGTAATGATTGATAAAAGATATTTAAGACTAAATCAAATGTTAAATTTATAGAGTTTTCAAAAAGTTATTTAAAAATTGATTTAGAAACATTTAATTAATTATTTTAAGTTGTTAATAAATTATTCTAAAGCAAAACTTAAATTTAGTAAAAAACACTATCTATTTTAATTGATTATATTCGTGACTAATCAATTAATCTGTTCTTCATTATTTTTGGAAAAACTTAAAGACCATATTAATTGATTATTGATTTTGTTAATCAATTATTCTTATGTACTAGTTAAAAACACGTTGGTTTGTTATCTGTTTTAATCTATTATCAAAATTGATAATCGATTATTTTGTTTTAGAAATATATCAAGAACAAATTAATTGATTATATAAAAACTTTATTGATTAAATTGAAATTAAAGCCTTTTTCAAAACATTTTAACCTTTTAACTAAATCCTTTTTAAAACATGTTTTATGATTAAAATTGAGTATTAAGCTGAAGCACTAGTGATTCACCTTGTGTGCAAGACTCAAACATATATAACGAAAGTTATTGTAGACAATAAATCTCCAACACCATCCTCAAATACCATCATTAAAACTCACTTCTCTAAACTCTTATAGAAAGCATGACTTAGCTTTTATACTTCAAGTCCTCAATCATCTTTGTCAACTTCATGGATCAAACATTGTGTATGTTGACGGGAAGATTAAATGGAAAGCTTTTATATTTTCAAGTTCTATCTTCTCTTCATAAGGAAACATTTAAAAAATAAGTACTAAAGACGTGATTCAATTATGTCAACACCCAATTTCGTTCGGATAAATAAAATTATTCCAAAATATAAAACAATATAAAATTAAAATAAAATGTGTGTTATTATTTAAATAAAAAATAGATTTTTGGTTCCATTCTATTTTATGAATAAAGTTAAAATAAAATTCGTAAAAAGGGAAAAAATGTAAAGAAAATCAGTTTATTAAAAATTTGTTAAAAAAATAATAATAATAAAAATAAAATTGTCATTAAAGTGTTGCCATGTCACATTCTCTCTCTTTTTGCTTGCCTTTTCTGATGCCCATTAATGATACGAAAATTAATTGAAAATAAATTTAAAAATTTTAGAAAGACTAGAAATTTGAATGGTTGATCTGATTATTATTCTGATTAATTGCAAATGATTCTGCTTCTTAATAGTGATTAAATGTTGATGATTTTCAATTAAATGCTGATTGTCTAATAATTGGTGCATTTTCTTTTTGAATTGTTATGCTCATCCTTTTTATTTTACAAGGCTACATTTGGTTAATGTTCTAAAATATTAATTAGATGATTTGTTTTATTTTTCGAAAAGTAAAAAAATAATGATAATAAATATATATTTCAAAATAATAATAATATTAAAATAAAAAAAGGTTTAAGTATCTATTAAAATAAAAAAAAGGTTTAAGTATCTATTTCTATTGTTGTGTTATTTAGGTTGCTTTCAATAAATGTAAAAATGGAAAAAACAATAAAGAAAAAATGAATTAAAAAATAGTAATAAAATGTTTCAGCCACATTATATGGTACAATTCTGCCCATTTTTCAGTCTGTGTTGTCCTTGGAATTTAAGAGTCAGTTGGTGTCATAAGTGGGGATAATTAGGAATTAATAGATTTGAATCTGGATTAAAAGAGAATAATCAATTGGCAGTTCACAAATTATAATTAAGTGGGAATAATTAGGAATTAAGGGATTTAAAATTTGAATTAAGAGTGAACTGACTAGAATTAGTATAAATATGCATAGTGAGCAAGTGGATACACACGCGAAAAAAGACAACAAGAATCACAGTGCTGAAAAATTAGTCGGCATCTAGAGTCATCGAAAGCAGGAGGAGAAAAAGTTCGAAGTTCTTGAAGTAGTGCTTCAACGGGTAAGTTCGGATCTATCATTTTTTATATATGTATATATAATTTTGATTGCTTATTTGATTCTTTATTGTCCTATAATTCAACCCTTATTTCTTTGATTCGTGTTAAAACATGTTGTTTAAGGATCTTCAATCGATATATTTTGGTTGCTCACTTGATTCCTTTATTATCTCTTTATGTAATATGATTGTTTGAGAGTTTTTACATCTTGATATTCAATCCTTTTTGCTTTGATTCGTCTAAAAATAAATATAAAAAAATACAAGACCTTTTTTATTTCTCAAACAAAATATAAAATTTTCCTAAAAGTTTAATGAATAATTAATTTTTTGGGAGAAAGTAAAAAAATAATAATAAAGTGATGTTGTTTTTGTGAAACAATTTTCAAAAATCATAAAAAGGTAAAAATTTTCAGTAAAAAAGAAAGAAAGAAAAATGGAAAAGTTTCTAAACAACTTTAAAAATCATTGAAAAAATAAAATATTGTTCAAAAATAGAAAAACTAAAAATTTTCAAAAAAAGGGTAAAGAATATAAAATATTACTTGATTTTTTGGAAGAAATAAAAATATAAACCTAGTAATAATGATAATAAGAAAATTGATAAAAACAATGTTTTGGGCTTAATATTTTTATTATATTTTATTTCTATGTCATTTACATTTATTATTTAAATCAATTATTTAGTTTTTATTCAATATTCTGTAAAAAAAAAAGAAATATATACTGAAGTTATGAACAAAGGGGTAGCGTGTGGTACTGGTACTCCATGCCACATAAATAATGAATATCAAGTTTTATTTTATTTTAATTATGTTTATATGTATATTTGTATTCTTTTTTTCCTTTCCTTTAACATAAATAAAAGCGGGTTAGGTAGAAGAATTAAAAGAAAAAAATATTTTTATTAACAAACTTTTAAAAAAAAAAATAAAAATATTATATTCCAAATAATTTAAAAAATAATTAAATAATAATAATAAACAAAGCATTTTAAAAAAATAATAAAAATATTTAATTTCAATGAAAAAAAATGAAAAAAAGTTTTAAAAATTAAAAAATATAACCAGATATCAAATATCACCAAACAAAATTCTTAAAATAGAACTACGTGTACCCTGATTTTCTATTATGTATAGAGATACGTAGGACCAAGGTCAAGCCTTGTTGGGCCCAAATAAATAAAAAATATATATATGTTTGTTTGTTTTATTTTTGTTTGTTATTTTTATCCGCTTAATTATTATTTATTGTTATGATTTTTATAAGCATGTTTTCTTGTTTGTTTTGTTTTTGTATATATTTGTTTGTTTTGTCTTTAGTCTCATTATTATTGTTATTATTTGGGAAAAATGATACTTTTTAAAACCACACTTATTTTTATTCATTTGATTAAGGGCACCGTGTTAGGACGAGCGTTGTGGGGTGCTAATACCTTCCCCACACGTAACCGACTCCAATATCAATTTAAATATTTTTTTTAAAAATATAACTTTTTGATCGCCCCGTCGTGATCCCGATTGCGACAAATTATATTATAAATCACAACACATTTCTTTTATTTTCTTTTTCCTATTTTAATATAATCATTGTAAAATATAAACTTTTTATATGAAACTTTATGTATTTAGTCATTTACAATGTATATGCAATTTCAATGTTACCATATTTTATCCTTAGAACTCATGATTACCAGTTTGGTTACATAACATGTTTAACCTTAAAATGTAAAAGCCAACAAATGGTCTAACACTAGGTGTAATATTTACACAGACTCATGAGCTACAATTTGTACTAAACACACATTAGAAGACTTGTGAAATAATATATAAAGGATTTGTATAATAGAAAACAATTAAAACACTTATAATAAATTCAAATTCAGGACAAATTTAAATCTTGATAAGATAATGAGAAAATTAGAAACATAATGTTTATATTTTTATCAACAAAAGGTCGAAAAAGTTTAACAAGATGAACTTGCCAAGGTTAGATCTCACCAATCTTCCCTCTCATGTATTATAAAAATTATCCTTTTTTTTAACATCAATGTCAATCCACAAAGTTACTCGAACCTGATTTCTTAGTGCGATAAGCCTGGGGATTATCTATGAACCGTCAAATCATTGATCAGTTATATAGATGAATCTTGCATAACACAAGGATCTTAATGACAATAAATGAATCACACTCTATTCCTAGTCAAGAGCTTTCATCTGGTAAATTAATTTAAATATAGACTCTAAAGATATTTTCCAATACTCTTAAGAATTAATAATCGAGTTATGGATCCGTAAAATAATCATAAGCACAAAATTAATAAACTGATGAATTGACATAATTAAGCACAAATATGATTACATGAGAGTTCAGAGAGGATTCAACCTAACCCTAACAACAAGAAATTTAGCTCCTCATAAGCATGAGGAAACCAAACATTATAAGAAGAATGATGGAATACGGAGATTACTCAAAACGAAGCCTAAAGACACATTCAAAAGTCAATTTTGTTCTTTATTTTAGCCAAAGATATCTAACCCAAACTCCAAAAGTCTATTAAATAAAACACGAAAATCTATGCTTACATTCGACAAAACATTCTACGTTGGACACTTAATGGATTCTATTACTGGCCCAATCTACATCAGGCGTGACTTTCTGGTATCGAGCATTGCCGTCACTTCTTTGCTTTTATGGTTTTATGCAAATTGGGCTTAAGTGATTGACTTGGGCTTGACTTTATTTGTTTCTTTTTCTCACTTCTTCAAGGCTTCAATCCTAGTTCTTCTCATCCAATATTTTCCTGATCAATCTCATCAAATTAAATTAAATTAATATCAAATCCTCTTCTTGACTCTCATAATCAAATATTAACAAAAACTACTTAAAATTGAGAATTAAACAAGTCCTAAGTGTAAAAAGAGTTGATTTTTTTTATCTAAAAAATGTATCAATAACATCATATAAAATTATTCTAATAAACGAGTAAGGTTAACTGCATTTGTGTTATCCAATATATACAAATATGCTTGCAAGACTTCTAAATGAGATTTAGTTACTGTATATACGCATTGTGAGCACTTAGGGATAGCCTATTGTTCCTAGATTTGGCAAGAAGTCCTATTAAGTATACAACAAAAGTAGTCACAAGTGTAGTTTCAGCACCAATTAAGAGTTTTGAATTCTCTGAAAAAACTAGTAGAGTTTGAAATATCATTTGAAAAATTCTTTAGTACTCTTTTAGAACAATTTGAAAACAACTGATTTTTATCACTCCAAATGTTCTAGATTGTGTTTTGTAATGTTTGATAAAAGTTATTTAAGACTAAATCAAATGTTCAATTTATAGAGTTTTCAAAAAGCTCTTTAAAGATTTAGATACATTTAGTCAATTATCTTAAATTGTTAATCGACTATTCTTAAAAAAGAGTTAAATTTAGTGAAAAATCTATTTTGATTGATTATGTTCGAGACTAATCAATTATCTGTTCTTCATTATTTTTGGAAAAACTCAAGACCATATTAATCAACTATTGATCTTGTAAATCAATTATTCTTATATACTAGTTGAAAACACATTGGTTAGTTCTCTGTTTTAATCTATTATCAAAATTGATAATCGATTATTTTTTTTTGGAGATATATCAAGAAAAAATTAATTCATTATATAAAAAATTTATTCTTAGAAACTAGTTGAAAACACATTGGTTTGTTTGCTGTTTTAATTTATTAACAAAATTGATAATCAATTATTTTTTTTTGGAAATATATCAAGAACAAATTAATTGATTATATAAAAAATTTATTGGTTAAATTGAAATTAAAACCTTTTTCAAAACATTTTCGCCTTTCAACTAAACTTTTTTCAAAACATGTTTTATGATTAAGGTTGGGTATTGAACCGAAGCACTTGTGATTCACCTTATGTGCAAGACTCAAAATATATGCAATGAAAGTTATAATAGACAATAAATCTTCAGCACGATCTTCAAATATAGTCATCAATACTCAATTCTCTAAACTGTTATAGGAAGCATGACTTGACTTTATACTTCAAGTCCAACACTTCAATCATCTTTGTCAACTTCATGGATCAAACATTGTGTATGTTGACTGGAAGATTAAATGGAAAACTTTGATATTTTCATGTTCTATCTTCTCTTCATAAGGAAACATTTAAAGAACAAGTAATAAAGACATGATTCAATTATATTTTAAATTGCAACACATTTCTTTTGTTTTCTTTTTCATATTTGAATATGATCATTGTAAAATATAAACTTGCTATATAAAACTTTATGTATTTAGTCATTTATAATGTATATGCAATTTCAATGTTATTGTATTTTAACTTTAGAACTCATTTATGATTACCAGATTGGTTACCTAACATGTTTAACCTTAGAATATAAAGGCCAAGAAATGGTCTAAAACTATGTGTAATCTTTAGACGAATTGATAAGGTACAGGTTGTACTAAACACACATTAGAAGACTTGTGAACTAATATATAAAGTTTTGTGTAATATAAAACAATTAAAACACTTATAATAAATTCAGATTCAAGACACATTTAAATTTTGATAAGATAATGAGAAAATTAGAAAGATAGTTTTTATACTTTTATCAACAAAAGGCCGAAAATGTTTAACAATAATATGATGAACTTGCCAAGGTTAGGTCTCACCAATCTTTACTCTCATGTATTATAAAAATTATATATTTTTTCTAACAATCATCAATGTTAATCCACAAAGTTACTCCAACCTAGCTCCTCAGCGGACGAGCCTAGAGATTATCTATGAACTATGAAATCCTTGATCAATTATATAGACGAATATTGAATAACATAAGGATCTTAATGAGAACAAATAAATCATGCTCTATTCTTGGACACGAGCTTTCATATGATAAATTAATTCAAATCTAGACTCAAAAGATATTTGTCAATACTCTTAAGAATCAATAATCGAGTTATAGATCCGCATAATAATCATAAGCACAAAATTAATAAACTGATGAATTGAAAGAAAAACATTTATGATAGGACATAATTAAGCATAAATATGATTACATGAGAGTTCAGAGAGGATTCAACCTAACCCCAACAATAAGAAATTTAGCTTCTTATAGGTATGAGGAAACCAAACATTATAAGAAGAATGATGGAATATGAAGATTACTCAAAACGAAGCCTAAAGACGCCTTTCAAAGTCAATTTTGTTCTCTATTTTAGCAAAAGATGTCTAAGCCTAAACACCAAAAGTCTATTAACTAAAACATGAAAATCGACGCTTACGCCCGACACAACATTTTGCATTGGACACCTACTAGATTCTATTACTATTTTAGTATAGGGCCCAATCTGTGTCGGATGTGACTTTCTAGTGCCGAGCACCGTTGTCGGTTCTTTGCTTTTAGGGTTTTTATCCAAATTGGCCTTATGTGATTGACTTGGGCTTGACTTTATTTGTTTATTTTTCTCACTTCTTCAAGGCAGTGAGAAAAAGGAGTTGACTATTCTATTACTATTCTAGTTCTTCTCATCCAATATTTTCCTGATTAATCTCATTAAATTAAATTAAATTAATATCAAATCCTCCTCTTTACTCTCATAATCAATTATTAATAAAAACTACTTAAAATTGAAAATTAAACAAGTTTTAAGTGTAAAAGGAGTTTTTTTTTTTTTTTACCTAAAAAATGTATCAGTAACATCATATAAAATTACTATATCAATAGACAAGCAAAGTTAATTGCATTTGTGTTATCTAATATATATAAACGTGCTTGCAACACTTCTAAATGAGATTTAGTTACTGTAAGTACGCATTGTGAGCACTTATGGATCACCCATTGTTCTTAGATTTGGTAGAAAGTCCTATAGGATTTGCTTTCAAAATGTACTCCAAACAAAACTCAATAGTTTCTTCTATTGTGTATCTTCCAATCATGGAAGCTTTTAGATGATATTGATTCTTCACGTACGCTTACTAGATGAATAAGTAAATGCGCCATGATCTCTTCTTCAAGTTCATCCAACATTGGAGGGTCAACGAATTTACTATAAATTGAAGAGAAAGATGAACATATGCAAGTTATAACAACATTTTTGGGTAAGATCCCATGAATAGCCACATGTAGTAATATTTGCATCAAGATGTGACAATCATGAAGGTTTAGACCAAAGAGCTTAAAATCCTTCTTAGATAAAAGGCTCTTTAACATTTGAAGAGTATTGAAACCCTTTAAACATTGGCATAAACTTATTTTCTCTATTTTGGACATACTATAACATATTAGGGGCAAATATGTTTGCTTATCCACCTCTCTTGTAAAATAATTCTCGTATCTTCATTTCAATCAAATCCAAAGGAGCATTTACATCATCTTTTGTCTTCTCTTTAGTATTAAACAATTTACCAATTAAGTTAGAAATTTATTTAACTATAAGTAATGATTACCACGAACCATATAAGTAGAGGTCTCACAAATGCATGATACACTTACACAACTCATTGCAAAGAAACTCAGAGAATGAGAAGAAGAATAAATTGAGGTAAGGAAAATAAGATAGATGTACATAGTAGCTACTTTAGTTTTTGGTGAGGTACCCCTAAGCCTCATTGTTCTTAACTCTTTCGTTAAATTCTTCTGAATGTTAGCTATGTTTTCAAATAGTGAATTATGTTATTTATGACCAACTTTAACATGTCAATTTTAAATTCTATTATGACAGAATCATAGATATTCCACGACCTACTGCAGAATAACATTAAATAATTCTTATTATGCTGCCACTATATGGTTAAGTACCATGTTAGCACCAGTGGACTGCTGCAGTGATTTGATGAATTCAACCAAGTGAAGATGCTCTAGATCATGTGATGAATGGATGAAGATTTCTTGAAGTTTGAAGACTTGAGTCTAGGATCTAGAAATGTGTGTTGTGGGAGTAAGTTTGAAGTTCAAGTTGGTGATGGTTATGATCTCAATCAAAGAAGGGCTCCTTAATA
>Ga0209489_105122_pt1 | contig 23239 bp, 13 predicted proteins | sample SiratrowhiteBW_FD_187527 | JGI IMG/M metagenome (GOLD analysis project Ga0209489, IMG submission 187527) | Root nodule microbial communities of legume samples collected from California, USA - Siratro white BW (SPAdes) (version 2) | ecosystem: Host-associated > Plants > Roots > Nodule | place...
ATATATATATATATATATATATATATATATATATATATATATATATATATATATATATATATATGTATATATATATATGATTATTTATCTGACTCAGACGAGAATACTACTTTATAATAATGGAAAATTGTTTAAGAGAAAATAAATATTTTTTTACATAATTATCATGTTAATTAATAAGTTATTTGTTATATTTTAATTTCAAACACTTAATTGTTCAAAGGATTTATTAAATAAATATGGAATATAATTATATGCTTGTGAAATTAATAATTATTTTATAAAGAATATATTAATTTTGAGTAATGAATTTAAGCCTTGTAAAATGTTAAACAAAACTAACAGGAATCATCATTTTTATCACGGAAGAAAATGTGAAGAATGCGAATGCTAAAAGAAGAGATGTATAATACCTTGATTTGACCATAAAATGGTAACAATTCCATGTCAATAAATCAATATTTTAATTTTATTGGAAAATCATAATTTTTATGGTGTAATAAATAGAAAGTAGTGACAATTCCATGCTAATAATTCAATGTTGAATTAATATTGGGTTGTTTGAATGTGAATGTGAACATTTCGAGGACGGTCTGCACCTCCATACTTTTCTTCCTGCACCTCCATAATTTCAGAATCATCAAAGTATTTTTCTAAATTTTTTATTATCAACCCACAATTTAGAATATAAAAAAAGATTATATTTCGAATTATGAATATAAAAAATATATTTTAAATTATATAATTCAAAATATAAAAAGAATAAGAGAGTATGCTGAAAAGATAAAAAAAAAAAAATAATACTTTCGCTTTGATTATGAAAGTGCGTGAAGAAAACAAGAGGTACAAGAAGACGCGGTCCATTTCGAGGCACAATTAGGTCCATCGTTTGTTTGTCATTGTTACTGGCACCCTACATTGATATTTGCACTCCTAATTATTTACTTTTTTTTTCTGCAAAAATACCCATTGGTGGATCAACTAATGGTGGTACAACTGGGTGATTTGCTTGTGGGTAATTTCGTCCTGCACCCCATAATTCCAATTTGCAACCCCATGGAGGTGGTAAAATGGCCCATACGTCTTTAATAACATATATTTTAAACCTTTCATTTTTTCTTTTTCTCCATTACTTTTTTTTTTTGACGCAGAGAGTGCGTTTTGCAGCGGCTGCTCCTTCATTAGTTATTTCAAACCCACTGTCAATAATATTATGTCACATATTTTAATAAGCTTTATTATCATAAAAAACACTTAAAGATCTAGGCAATGTCAAGTTTTTCATTCCAGCATAAAGTTCTCACTCTTAGCTAGATTCATACATAGATGACATGGTGATTCCCGTTTTCGCCTATACAAAACTTTTTCCTATCATAAAATTTTAATTAGCCTAATTGAGAGGACATTAGAATGTCTACTAAGTACGTTTGCCACTTTGAGTTGAGTAAATTTTCTTTATAAAAATAAGTAAGTACTTAGATTGATTTATAACTAGGTTCGTAATCAAAATTTTGGAGTTTAAAACCACTACAAATCACATGTTTTTAAACCATTAGAAAATTATCATTAGCCACATCATCTAAATTTCCAGTGACATCAAGTATTTTGAGAAGTAGAAAACATATTAAAAATATCTCTTTGTTTGACCGCTATTTTTTATTGGTATAGGTTAATCATAACCACCAAATTAATCAAGTTAAAGAGTTAATTTAGTCTTTAAAACTATATCTCATCGTCACTACTTGAAACTAAGAAAATTTAAATGAAATTTTGTTCTTTGTTTTGGAATTTCATGTAAGTTTCTCTGATCAATATATTTTAGATATTATATGAGACGAAATTTTAGGAATTAAGTTAATTAATTAATTAATTTTTAGTAAACATATGTTTAGACCACACATTATAAAAGAAAAGAAAAGCCCCACCATTTTGTACACAGAACCACGACACAACAAAGGCCCACCACTCCCATATTTTCAGTTCCCACTTTCTATTGTGTTGTCAGTTCGCCACCACACTTTTTCTGGGCTACTAAACACTCGTTTCCTATCTGTCAGAAAAAAAGAACCATTTGTTATATAATCCATCTCTGACGTTGACTTCTTACCACCCAACCTTAACCCCTTTTCGCTTCATCACTTCCAAGCCAAGACTAATCTAACTTAACCCATTCTCAAATAAAACTCACCGTTTCACTCTCTCTCAATTCATGCGCCATTTTTCCTTCTCCGCTCTCTCAATTCCCTCGCAGCACTTTCCCTATTTATTCCCCTCTCCGATCTGTCTCCGATTCTCCGTCTTCTTCCAATGCGCCTCTGATTTTCTCTCTCTTTCGAGAATTCCGCGAAATCGTTTCTTTCGACTTTACCTGACAACAGATTGAAGTAATTCACTGATTCACCTAATTTTTTCTTTATCATTTCTGCGTTTTCTGTTTTCCTTACCAATTAGAATGAAATCGACGGTTTCGTTGAGTTAACTTGTTGTTTTTGCGCTGTTTGTGAATTGTGGCTTGGAGTTATGGCGATGGCGTCGAAACGAAGCGCGAAGTCCAAGGGATTACGATTGAGCGGTTCCAGAGGTGCGAATTCGCCGACGTCTTCGACAACGTCGTCTTCCAAGCAGTTTCTAGAAACTTCCGTGGATGGTCTGAGCTCGCCGGCGTCTTCTTCCGCTCTGAGCAAGACGCCGTATTCGTTTTCCGAAAGCGTGCCTTTGGACGCGAAGGAGAATGTGACCGTTACGGTGCGGTTTCGTCCTCTGAAGTAAGTGTTTGCGTTTCGGAGTTGTGCGTCGTTGTTTTGAGTTTGTTTGGGTTTTAGGTTGATTGGGGTTTGTTTGTGGAATGGTAGTCCCAGGGAAATTCGTCAGGGAGAGGAGATAGCGTGGTACGCTGATGGAGAAACAGTGGTGCGGAATGAGTATAACCCGTCCCTAGCGTATGCTTACGGTAAATATATGCAAATTTGATGATTATGAATAGGGTTTTAGTTGTTTTCTTTTGTTTGATTGAGTTGGACTGTGAAATTAAAATGTATGTGTTAGTAATTTGCGAGTTTAGTGCTTTTGAGGTTAAAAATACTGTACATCATTTCGCATTCAACTTATCTTCGATTTATTTTTGAGAATAGAAGCTTGTGAAGGTGATAGCAGGAATGAATGGTGAGGTTATTGCTGACACGTTGATTTAATTGATGAAACCAAAGCCAGAAGTATTAGTATCTTTTTTGGGATAAGAGAAATAACCTTTTATTAGAAGAAAGAAAGGAATATTAAGAAAGAGAAGGATGAGAATCATCGTAAGGCAAAGCTAATAGGAAAGCCAGACACTAAACAAAAGCAAAACAACTATTTGTACAAAATAGCTCTCCAATTCCTTTTGAAATCTATGATGGGAACTCCTGGCAAGAATATGTGTATTGAACACCAAAGAAAGGCTAAGCAGATAAAAGATATGTTACATTAACATTCTAAGTGTTGGTTATTAGCTACAGGTACCAAAGTACAGTGAGCATGTACTACTGAGACCTCTGAAATTAATTATTAGGAAATCATACAAGTTTTCAGGACACATCACATGCCCAATTATCAGCATATGCTCCCAAGAAAGCCTCCAAATTTAGCATGCTTTTAGGCAATGGAATGAATACTTTCCACCTTTTTGAATTAGAACAACACATCTGATAGCGGACCTGGGATTAAGCAAGTGTATTTAAAAAGGAAATTGTTGGGCTTCAGCTGGAAGGGGCCACATTTAGGGGTATTTTTCTGTTATTAACTGTAACCATTTACTTACTATAGAAAGGGAATAATGGGATACTGTTAGGGAACTTCTTAGAAATAGAAAGCTGTGAGGAGTAAACCAGACCTCTTAAAGTATCTGGAGTCTCAAAGGGAGATCTTCCCAATTACCCAATAAATATTGTTTTCTCTTGCTATTTTGTCAAGACTTACTAAAATCCGACACATGCTCAGTGATAGGTCCTTGCTAGATCCGAGTCTGTAACATAAGCAATCATCTTGTTGAGTACGAGCTGAATAAAGGACTTGATCTAAGGAGTTGGACTTTCACAGGGTATATGAAGAAAGATTTATTTATTTTTCTTTCCTCTTTGTCTTGAGGTGTGAGATCTTGGTTGGGGGATCTATAGGTAAACTCATAAAGGACTCCAATTCAGAAACATTCTGCTGTACCTTAGATAAATACAGTTCCTAGAAAATGATGGGGACCTGACTACTGCGCACTGCTATGATATGATGATTATGCAATGAAGCAATACTGAAGATGCAAGTAAAAGTCTGAGAACGAAATGTGCTCTAGGTCTAGGTCCTTCTAAAATTTATTGCAATTTCATTGTTTCCTGCTCTTTTTCACCTTTTTTTTTGGTACTAATTATTGAAATTAGGAAACAAGTAGAAATTTTCTAATTAACACACAAGTTTTTAAACGGTAAAACCAAACTTGCCCTAACCTGCCAAGACCAAATCCCCCATTCTTTTAAGACCTACAACAGATTTTCCAGCAGGCCAAATAACCTCTTCCTTTATATTTGTCGCCCAACCGAAGAAACTCTTACCTAAGCTTAATCCTCTGTGTTATCCTTTCTGGAATCATCAATCGATGCTAGAAATAGGAACGGGGTCTGGACAACCAATCAGCTTAATCCATTATTTTGCTGTTTCAGGTCTTTCTATTTTGATCGTGGGGTCTTAAAATAATGTCACTTGAGGATTTTTCTTCCTTAGAGGGATCCTTATATAAGAAAATGAGTCCAAGTGAGGTCTTAGCAGTGGGACCCACCTAACCATAGTAGTCATAGAATTGAGAAACTGATTCCCTACTTTAGTTCTAACTGACCCACTTTTGGTTCTGTTAATTTCAAGTAAAAATAGTTGACATCATTTGAAGGTTAATGATATAATAAACCTATCGTGATCCTCTTAGAAAAGATTCTAAATATCATGTTATTGTACAATTTTTGCAAATAAAATAAGTTATTATGTGGATTTTTTCTTGGGTAATGTCTTTCTTTCCCTCTGTTTCATATGTTAATGTTGTGTATTTAAGTTTTTCCTGTTACTTGTAGATCGTGTCTTTGGTCCCACAACTACAACTAGGCAGGTCTATGATGTTGCTGCTCAACATATTATTAGTGGTGCTATGGAGGGCATCAATGGTAATTGACAGATTGAACTTATTGCTTCTATTTGTTTGGCTAGATTAAAGTATAAAATATGGTCTTGCTATGATCAAATTATCCTTGTTATGCAGATTAGTTTACGAATGTGAGCTGTAAAATAACAATAAACAGCATTATGTCAACTAACTTAGAGTCTATAATTTGATTTGTTTAGTTGGATATCTGCAAACAACTATTTGTTTGATACTAATGTTCATTAAAGATCAAGTTTGATATTTTGACTTTGGAACTGTCAATGGTATTGACACATGATGGACCATTGACAAAAATTTACTAAGAATTGCCATCCATAAAAATTTGATCAATATATGTAGAAGCCACATATTTTCTGGCTTCAACTGTTCACTTACGTTATGATTGTTGATAAAATAAGATTGCAAACTGCTCAGATGCTTGCTTAGGGAGGTAGGCCAGGTCATGGTGTAACCTCTAGAGGTTTGAGATTCAAGATCTTAGCAACTGGTTTCACATAATGTTGTCGTTGCATACAATAACCAGTTGGCTTGGACCTTCACATGATCAATGCAGAAAGAAAGTGAGGTAACTTGATCATTTGGACCATGGAGCATTTCCCTTATGGGTGATACGCATGCAATTTCCTTTATATGGCAGCCTATTTATTAGTGGCGCTTCTTTAAGTTGGTCATTTCAATTAAAAGTCATCATCCGTAGTGACTTATGTCTCCAAGAAACTACAAGTTTTGAATTGCATTTGGTGTATATGATTAACTTACAATTGAACCATTCTTCGATTTTTGTTGCAGGTACAATATTTGCATATGGTGTAACAAGTAGTGGGAAGACTCATACAATGCATGTAAGATCACACTTAAAAATTTTTCTCCCCTCATCTTGTTTATCTTTTATTGGTAGAGATCACATGTATTTTGCCCTGGAGAAGTCCTAATTGAGTCAGGTAAAACCACTATATGGCTTGAGCACAATTGTTGCCAGTGGAGTGGACCTGTGGTCTCTTCCAAAAAAAAGTAAATGTATAATAAATTTACCTAATATGCTTATTTTTATATGGTCTTTCCATGGCTAACTATTTGGCATCATCAAACCATACCTAGAAGCTATTAGGCTAATAAACATGAAGGATATTATATCTAACATGGTCCTTCTCTCAAGAGTCCTTAAGGATAGAACTGTGGACAATGCACATGCCCCTCTTTTTCACGCAGAAGAACAAGACCGACAAATATAATAGACTAAGGGCCTGTTTGGTTGAACATAAGGTCCTTCTTGGAGAGAAGAATAGAAATTAACTTCTCCATAAGCTAATTTATGGAAGCTCTCTCATATAGGTTCTCTAAATTCTCGTTTTTAATTTAAGCACAAGCTAATTTTAGCTTATGAAGAAGTTAATTTCATTTTTTTCTTCTTATTTTTCTCTCCCAGAAGGACTTGTGGAAAAATTCTTTCAAACAGACCCTAAATCATGATCTAAAAGGCTTTGATTCCATGTCACAAATCAGTTATCTCAAAAGCTTGAGTTGTTCAGTGAACACACAAGAGTTTTTATTTGTATTAGGAACAATTAACCAAAAAATTATTAAATAATCAATATCAGTACATCATTGAGGATGCGATGTGCCATGTAAATATAAATAGAAAAGGAATGTTAGTTAGTTAATCAGGTGCTGCTAGTTGGATTTGTATAGTCATTGGTAGCTGCCTATAAATAAAGCATTACTATTGTAATTTAGACGGATTGGAATAATGATAATAGAAGTGCACTGTTTAGTTCCTGATATCTTTCTTTCTCTCGCCTCTCGTCTCTCAATCCTCTCTGTTGTGTTCTTGTTCCTTTTACCCTCTTTCTTTCTCTTTCCCACCTAAATCCTATATCACTACGACTATATAACTGACTTCATTTACAATGGTGATTGGCTGTGGTAAGCACGCATTATCACCACTAGTGCTATTTACTACTAATCTCATCAGTCTCTAGTGTAGTACAACTAGTATATGCCCATGACAATTAGACTGGTAACATCATAGTACTTTTAAAAGTTAAAACCCCTTCTTAGCCTCTTAATCTATCACGGTACAATTTTGGATATAAATTTAATTATTATCTTTTGAAGTAAGAATACATAATTTGGTTGATCTTATTAGCTATTGTGTTACATGGTGATACTTAGTAAGATAGGAATTGGGGATACTGTGTATAACATTATGGGTCCATTTGATTTACACAAAAATAAGGGACAAGGCAACATAAAAGTACTTGATTAACCTTTGAATTTGAAGAGTTGTGGGACGAAACAAAAGAAGTGGGAGATGGATGACAGAACAAAAACTTATTTTTTGTTATTCTGTAAAAAAGGGGCAACTTTCTGCTCCAAGTACAAGATCATCAAAAGACAAAATTACGCATTTTCTCCCTCACTCTCACTTCACTATTATATATGATAATTGATCGACAAACATAAAACAGCTCTGTATTTCTACTTAAAAGTCTTTCCACAATTAAAAAAGTGTGGCAATAATACTGCAATTCATCAACTTCTACGTTTGGATTATGTAATATATATATATATTATAATTTGTTAAAATATATAATACTATATTATTTTATAATAAATTATTAAACTATATAATAATATACTCTTTTATGATATAGAACAATAATATAAATTGTATTAAAAGAATTAATATTAACAAGGGTATTATGGTATTTTACATTATTTTGCTTGTGCTGTCCATTGTTCATCAAATGATGCACAAGATAGAAATTTGTTCTAAAACTTAAACGTCTGTGCTGTACCGGAGTATGCATTAAATGCACCCATATGCTTATAAGCTCGTATTTCCAGGGTGATCAAAGATCTCCAGGAATTATTCCTCTTGCTGTGAAGGATGCTTTTAGCATTATCCAAGAGGTATGTTGAATGCCAGTTTTCTGTTGCTTCTGCCTTTTGTAGTTCTTATCCTATATTTTATAAAATCGGATGATCCTTTCAACAGACTCCAAACAGAGAGTTTCTTCTTCGAGTTTCATATCTGGAGATCTACAATGAGGTAGGCTGCTTCCTGTTCTCTAGCTTCTTGCTTGCTTCATGTTGGTATTCTCTTCCTCAAACTTAATTATTTTATTCTCACCTGTGCATAAATGAAATTTAATGAAATGTTACTGCTACCCCTGAAGCTTTGGCTTTATTTCAGGTGGTTAATGACTTATTAAATCCAGCTGGACAGAACTTAAGAATCAGAGAGGATGCTCAGGTGCTGATTTTATTTTTTTTCTTACCGAATTTTAACGTATTCTGTCTTTGTTTAACTAATTGAGATTAAAGTTTGGATTAGGTTATTTTTATTTTCTTTGACTGTGTTGTTAGTGGTCTCTACTCCAAAATATTTATTATTGAGTATATGAGCCATAGTTGAGTTAGGGTCAATTCATGTTGTAAAATATGTCTTGGCCAAGTTCAAGAGGGGGGTGAATTGAACACTTAAAAATTTTCGCAAACTGTTTGGAGAATGAATAATTTTTTATGGAAACTACTAAAGAAGATATGTTAAGCAAACAACAATGATTCAATCAAACAGTTTAAGCACAATATTAATTAACCAGATACAATAAACTGTAACCAGAAGTGTACTGTAAAGGCAGTTCTTGAAAAGTTGAATCAAGAAATCAAAGAATTAGATCAACTTCAAGTTTATAAAGATTCACTGATTAAAAACCTTTTTGTTAAACAATACAAACTATGTTAAGTGTATGAAAACAGTCTTTAATCAGCAACAGGGAAAGATAAAGTTTTCTGGAAAAACAAACTGATAAACAGTAAACCCAGTAAATGGCGAAACAGCAGATTTAAAGAAAACTTATATACTGGTTATTAACAGATTCAAAACAGTTCAGAGTAGATTGTGTTTAATCTGATTATGTGTTTTCAGAAGTTATTAAAAAAGGGTTTCAGAAAGTTGATGAAGTTATTCAATTAGCAAGATTTAACAAGAACAGTAAAGAGAGAGAGAGCAAGAGAGATTCAAGACACAACAAATTTTTATACTGGTTCACCCAACAACCGGACTACGTCCAGTCTCTCACACACAATAAGGATTTCACTAAAACTGATCAACCTGATCACGTTCACAACACTTGCCTACAGCAAGAAAACACTGCATACCGCAACGCCACTGCTGAACCTACAGCAGACCAAGAAACCACACAGAAAGAACTCCCTTGCTGAAACCCACAGCAAGTCACAGTTATACAGAGTCCACTGTATAACCCAGAAACGTTTCACTACAACCCACACTGCTGCACCCACAGCAGAACAAGAAACCACATATACAGAAACGTCTCACAACCTATACAGAACCCACTGTACAAAACAGAATTACCAACCCAGATAACTCACAGTAGAATAACCTTCAATACAGTGAAAGAATTATCACAGTTCAAGCAATACAAGCACTTCTATACAACAAATTACAAAAATAATAAAGAAAGGGCATAAAAGGCTTAGTCTGATGATCAAATCAGTGAAGAAACTGTCTCAGTCAAATCAAAGCTCCAGTAGCAGTTCAAGAAAACAGTTCTTGATGAAAATGTTGATTGATCTTGATCACTAGACTCAAGAGTGCTTTTTCTCTCTTTGAAATCTCAAATGTTCTTGCTCAGAAAATGTTTAGAATGATTTTTCGTATCTTTCCAAAATTTCGTGCCATTTATTTATAGACAACTGTCATTTAAAATTCAGTCAATTGATTTTTTAAATAGTCGATTGTTTTTCTCCAGTTAGTTAAAACAGTTGTTTAAAACGTAAGTTTTGATTTTAATGATTTCTCAAAACTTTTGTTAATTCAGAAAATACTTGTGGAGCTTATCTTTGATTAAGATTGCATGTATCACTGATTAGACCTCAAACTTACCCCACAACACACACTCCTAAGTTCTAGACCAAGTTCTTCAATCTTCATGAAATCTTCATGCATTCCACACATGATCATAAGGTCTGAACTCCTTCACTTGGTTGACTTCATCAAATCATCACAACAGGCCACTGGTGCTAACACATGTGAATCAGTGACTTGAAATTATTATATTGACATCAATTTATTATGTAGATGGATGCTATACAACATCATGGGCATTAGGCAGGTAGATTAAGTGATTAACTGTGCACTGAATATTGATGGTTTGTTTCATTTTCATATCAGACGAGTGTGTTGGATATCTCACGTCAATTTGAAATATGATCAAATTATAATATATAAGTGGGTGTAAATCTTACTTTGTAAAGTCGAGTTTGACTTAAAATCTGCTTTCTAAGAAGAGCCACCATAATATTGAGACTAGTCAGTCATATGGCTCTTAAAATGCTTAGTAAATAGTCATGCAAAATACAAAATAGGAGCATTTTGAGAAAGAACTTGTGACATTCGCTGTTCTGTTAATTCACAGAAAATAGCATGTCCATGTTGCACAGGATTCATTTAGTTCTCATTGGTATTAGTGTCTAGGATGTTGCCTTAATTAATAGTAGTAACCTAGGAAATAGTCTCCACTAAGTTAAGAACCTATATATATGGACGTCTTGTAGCATTCCTAAATCCGCTTGAACTATCTTTTCTTCTCTCTCCCTCTATAAATCTCTCCTTGATATTAGACCGATACCATGTCACTGGTTCATTAATACTAGTTCCCTTTACTTCCCGTCACTTTTAATTTTTCTGAATTGGTAGTGCATGCAGTCATGGATTCTAGGAAAGGTTTGTCCTGATCTGATAGTAATTGTTGCTCGCTGAAAAAATAATTTGTAACAAGCTTGGTGGAAATAATAGTAGTTAATGCACTTGGACTGTAGTATGTTCATTACACAACGAAATGCATTTTGTAGTCATGGGTATTGGTGTATAGAAAATTCCCTCATTTAATAGTAGCTTAGGGAATAGTCTATTTAGAACTTACATGTGTGTGTGTGTGTATAGACATCTTGATATACCTATGTCCTACATACTTCTGAACAATAAATTTGTCATGGACAATCTATAGCTGTTAGGTGAAGATGAAAGTATACATTAATGATTTTATATTAATATTTCTAACGCTACCTTCATACAAGAGTCCTTTGGGGTTAATGTATGGATAATGGGTCCACCTTGTGTTGAAATTAAACCTTTTTATTAGTAGAATTGGGATGTCAAGGATTGAACTCTATGGAGGGTTCAATTGGATATCTTAACTTGTCATGAACCATTTGTCCCAAAATCTTAAGCTGTTAAGTGAAGATGCAAAATGATTTTATGTTTATATTTCTACCATTTCCCCTGTATTAGATTCCATCTTAACCAATTTATATTAAGTAAAGTTGCCCCACAGGTGTACACTGCACCGTAGTGCTTGAGAGAAAGTATGTGGGATTTTCGAACACTCCTCCCCCTCCCAAAAGCCTGTTGGACCAAGTGATACATGATGGAGATTCCCTGCAGATCAATAAACAATGGAAATGGGGGCACCAACCAAACCTTCTTTATATTAATCATAGTCCTAACTAAATAGGAAGAAAACACGAGATATGGAAATATAGTAAGATCCTAATAAATAATGAGGTTAAGTTTTAAAGAACAATCTTAACATATTTTAAGATGCAATCAAGATTTTGTTGGATACATATATTCTAACAAAAGCACTCCCATTCTCTATATTCTCACTAAAAGATTCTGTTTTCTGTTTCCCTACATTTTCTCCGCTAAGTTCAACATGTTGATTAATATGTAGGGAACCTTCGTTGAGGGAATAAAGGAAGAGGTTGTACTGTCCCCTGCTCATGCACTGTCCCTTATAGCAGCCGGAGAAGGTAAATATGCCAGCTATTTTTTCTTCTTCTAAATCGTCGTAGTTTGTTGGTTTGCATACTATATAAAAGTCATATTTTGTTTTCTGCTCGTTTCTTGAGTAGATAGTTTTTGGAGTTTATTTTATGTAATTTTTAAATTATCACTGTTAAGACCATGGGAGACAACACATTTTCAATGCTTTATCATGGACAACTATATGGGTAAAGGCAAAGAGGTACTTACACAGGCTGTAACAAATTTTCATGTGGCAAGAAGTGTGGGGGGCATTGAAGTAAAGTTAGAGGCTGAGTGATTATTTACGGGAAGAGGGGGAAAATGAGAGGTAGGAAATCAATTGGGGTAGTTTTGGGTGGTTTTTGCAAATGGGCAAAGAAGTTTCTCTTCTATATCTTCTTTTCTGCTAGCTCTATCTGCTGCATTTTCTTTGCAACCAGAACACTTGTCTCTGCAATTTTTCCTATTAATATTCCATGGTAAATTCAGTTCCTATCACCTTGTTTCGAAGTTTTCTTTTGGGAAATTTATTATGCATTTAAAATACTAAGCATATTTATCGATAATTTTTAATATGACATTCTCACTAACACAAGGTTACTGCATACAACGTATATGAAGCGTATGGGTGGGTGGTTTGTAAATCCTAAACAAACCTAATTAACCTGTCTTGTTAATGATCGTGGGATTTGGATTGCTCTATAACACTACTTGGTGTCCCACTGCTGAGTTATGTTATTTAATTTGATAACAGAGCACAGACATGTTGGGTCCACAAACTTCAACCTACTCAGCAGCAGGAGCCATACAATATTTTCCCTGGTGGGTTTGCAAGACCTTAAAGGATCAATAATGTTTTTTATTTAATTCGTATTCTTTTATTATGTCCTAGCTATATTGACATTTATAATTGTTCCGTGTATGTTCACTTCTTGAGTCACACTTTCATGCAGTTATATTTAATAAGCATGTAATGCAGCCGTGTAATTAGTATTCGTTCCTGCACACATCACTTGATTGAGTTACATTGGAGCAACTATTGATGACCATCTTTAATCCAAATTCCACAGCTTTTTTAGAATGCTCCTTATTTTTTACATTTTCTTTTCCATCATATCATTAGAAGGACTTTTTTTTTGTGCCAAGAGTTGTTTTTGTGAAGAGATAATTTTACTCTTTTAACTTTTGTGACAGAGTGTAGAGAGTAGTCCCTGTGGTGAAAATAGTGAAGGAGAAGCAGTAACACTGTCTCAACTGGTAATTACTGAATTGTGTTTTAGAATTTTTTTTCGAATTCCTTATCATTGCACGTGTTATATTCCAATATTTAACTTGGGCAATGATTTTATTTTTCATGCTTTACAATTTGCTATTGTAACTTACTTTTTTCTTTTTAAAAATACTTTACTTATATATGCAGAACCTCATCGATCTGGCAGGTTCTGAGAGCTCAAGGGCTGAAACAACTGGCATAAGAAGGAGAGAAGGATCTTACATTAATAAAAGTCTTCTAACTCTTGGAACTGTGAGATCTCAAACTCTGTTAGCTGATCCTATCAGATTCTCTCCGTTTTATTTGAGATATCCATATCTTCTCACCAAATTTGCACAATGTTCTGTGTCTGTTAGAATTTTTTTTTTGCTGTGTCTAGTTATTCATCTGTCATTGTCACTCATACTGGACTAGCCTAGAATGTAGTGAAATGGGTAGAAGGGACCAGAATTATTTAAGTTAAATCAGCTAATCTGTTTAAATGTTTAATCCACCAAAACTTGAAAATTTAAAAGATAACATGTCAAGAATCAACTACCACACAAGTTTAATCTCTTGGATGACAACACATGAATGGTTTTTTATTACAGCTCTCTAACATGCCCCTTAAACGAGCTTGTTGGACTTGAAATATTGGTAATGCATAGGCTCACTTAAATTATGATGAAATTCAAGTTTTCATTGAAGAATGGGGAAGGCGAGTATTGAAGTCTAGATCACCTGGTCATTAAGGATTTGAGACCATGTCTTGAACTAACTCTCTCAAGTTTAGGCTATTAGGTCATCATCATGTTTCCAGTTCTTGTGCTTGCCAAAGGGAGTTCGCTTCTGAAAAGTAGTCATGAAGTTTTTATCAAAGTTCATAGGTGTGTATGAAACCTAAAATGCATATGAATCTTAGATGACAAAGATGATTGCGACCATGAGAGCATCATTTGATCCTGTTTTCCCAAACAACATGCTCAAAATTCAAGATTCCATCGGATTGATTGCAAATATGGAGAGGAAATCTGGAGCAACAACAATGTTACAAAGCCTCTATATGCCTTACTCACAGGTTCAACCTGTACGTGCCAGTGAAGAAAGTTGTTCTCATTGTGCTTTTCAGAAATGGAGTGAAGTAGGTCACCAGAGAAGAGGAGGAACTCATTGTCACTGGGAATGGTGGTGCCACAGGAGGTGGAGGAGAAGAAGAAGGACTCATCAAGGATCTATGGCTTGACACTGTATTTTAAGATTTTGAAAGAAAAGTTTGGAGATAATTCTGAATTTCATTGAATGACAAAGTTACAAAGTTCTGTTACAAGAGTTGTATTTATACCAACCTAACTGAACTGAAACTAACTGACTTGACCAACAAGCTAATGGTCTGTTTGGTTTAAATCGAGGGGATGTAAATAAGGATGTTTGCTGGCTAGGATAGGGATACAAAGGAGACAATGAATAAGTGAGTGGCCCCTAACCAGTACTTTTGCACTCTCTTACCAACTTATTTATGTATGATTCAACTTATTTATGTTCTTCTTTCTATCTTTCTCACTTTTACTCTATTTCCATTCACCGTATTTCTTTACCTTTTTTGCTTGGGTTCTTGTGTATATAGCTTATCAGTTGATGTATCATTCATCCTCCTTTCTTTCTTTTAACCATTGATGCCATTACCTTCACACACTTCCTTTTTCTATATTCTTCTAGGATTTGGACTTCCTCTTTGCTTTGATATGTGTTAGCGATATGATTGATTACATTAAATAGGGAGATGTGATCGGGAAACATCTTAGCAACTATTTCCCATCATTAGATATTGATTTTGTTCCTTGTTATTGTATCACTTCTTCATTATAAATAAGAATACTCATGTCTGTATCTAAGACACGAAGTTGTTACATTCGTTCTTAGTTTATGTCTTTTCAACATGGTACCGAGAACAGTATCATCCTCCATAACTTGTTTTGGCACTCATCCTTTCAACAATATGTTTACTCAGTACATGTTTGTCATCCAATGATTACCTGTACATATATACGGTTTACCTGAATGCATGCAGCTCTTTATAGCTTTTTGAAGTGTGATTATTTTTGTTGCACAGGTTATTTCAAAATTGACTGAAGGTCGAGCGAGTCATATACCTTATAGGGATTCCAAATTGACTAGACTACTTCAGTCTTCTCTCAGTGGTCATGGGCGTATATCTGTAAGGCTTGACTTTTGTATAGATATTCAGAAATGTGATTACATTCATTTGTTTATTAAAATGAATTTTGCTATGCCTATCTTTGTGGCACAAAACTTGAAACATGGCTATTCTGACATTTTGCTGTCATTTAAAATACAGCTCATCTGCACAGTAACACCTTCATCAAGTAATGCTGAAGAGACACATAATACGTTGAAGTTTGCTCACCGGGCAAAGCACATTGAAATACAAGCAGCTCAAAACACGGTATATTGAAGTTTTTTTCTGTTAGAATTTTATTTCTATACAACCTGCACAGTACAAAATACAAATGCTGCTCCTAATCAGGGTATTATTAGCATGCTCCCTTTGTACAATGCAAAGTACAATATATCCTCTATTCAATCAGCCTACTAAGTAAAATGCTCACACATGCAACACTCGACTTGTAAACCTGTTGTGTTACCTCTCCTCATGGGGGGGTCAATCTTTGATTTAAAGCCAACCTTAAGATGAAGTTATTCTTGGGAATAGGAAAATAATTTCATCAAGTTTCTGTCAAGTAGAATATTAAAATTTACCTAGGGTATCCCCTAGTAGTGAATACTTGAAAATTACCTGTATTATTGCCTACCATGCTGTGCGCACATGTCCAGGGAACCTTATCCCTTCTAGACCTGTCTAGCTGCATCCCGGAATGCTTAATTGAAATTGGTCGCAAGTAATTTGAACATGAAGAATTTATGCGGGAAGGTATCTTAGAAGATTTTATGTTAGTAGTTGGAATGGGATGCTTTAAATTCAGTACGCAAACCATTTCATGTAGTTTGGAAGCAACATTTTCTTGACTTTTCACTTTGTTGGCCTGCATCTGGCATTTCTTGAGGAATTATACCCTGTAAATATTTAAAAAGATTAGAACTCTCTTTGATTTGATGCTTGTCTTTTTAATGAAATCCTTCTATCTGGGAATCACATCCAGTAATCTGGTAGCATCTCTGCTCCCTTAACTAATTTACATGTTAAATTGAACCTACAGATAATTGATGAAAAGTCACTTATCAAGAAATACCAGCATGAGATTCAGCGCTTAAAGGAAGAATTGGAACAAATGAAGCGGGGTATTGGCTCAATTCAGCCAAAAGAAACTGGTGAAGTTGACTTTGTGCTCCTAAAACAAAAGGTATATGATGTTATATTGCCAGACCTTTTTTTTTTTTTTTCTGGTATCTTTTTTTGGCTTAAAGATGGTTTCAGAATGTGATTTTTCTATAAATATTTTCTAGATATTAATAATAAAGGCAATATAGGTAAGTTTTTTCAATTGTTTTCGCTCTAAATAATATCGTGTGTGGAGTTGGAAATGAATGTAATTAATTATGGAATTTATTTTGAACTGAATGTCCTTCGTATTGAGTTCATTGTTATTCTATGAAATTCAACATTCTCAATTTAAAAAGTAATCAATTCTTGGGTGATGTGTAAAGCTAGAAGATGGTCAAGTCAAGTTGCAATCAAGATTGGAAGAAGAAGAAGAAGCTAAAGCTGCTTTATTAGGAAGAATTCAACGCTTGACTAAGTTAATTTTGGTCTCCACTAAACCGTCACACTCAACTAGATTTTCTAACCGTCCTGGTCCTCGTAGAAGACATTCTTTTGGGGAAGAAGAGGTATTTCTCTTTTTAGATTAGCTATATCAATGTTTTCTTCTCTAATACCAAGAATTTAAATCGTTGTTTTACATACTAACATAAGACGACAATACTCTGCTTGCTTCTTTACTCGTGCATATTTTTGTAATTGTCAATTATGTTTACAGTTGGCATACCTTCCATACAAAAGAAGGGATTTGATCTCAGATGACGAGAACACTGATCTGCATGCTAATTTAGAGGGAAACGTGGAAACAGCTGATGATTCTTATAAGGAGGAGAAAAAGACAAAGAAACATGGGTTACTAAATTGGTTGAAGATGCGGGTAAGTTGTCTTTTGATTCCTCTATTAAGTTAACTCTCTAAATATGCTATATAAAGAAAATAAAGTTCGTTTTGTAGGTAATACTTCACAATTGAGAATTTTAATCATCATTCCTGAACTTTGTTGACTGCATGTAATTATGCAAGAGTTTAAGCCTTCTTTTAATCATGATTTAGCCATATAACATTTGTTTGTTAAATTTGGAAGTGCTTTAGTGGTATGATGGATTTATTTTGTTGTATTCTTATATGTTAAAGTCCTGTTTCTTTTAAGTTCTTGCATTTCACTATTTTTTTCTTTTATTCAGAAACGAGATACTGGGTCAAGTGCCTTTTCAGGCACCAGTGATAAATCATGTGGAACAAAATCTGTTAGCACACCTTCTACTCCTCTTGCAGAAAGTGGTAATCATGCAGAGTCGAGACATTCCCATTCTCTACCTGCACAAAGCTCTCCATTGGCGGATTTTGTATCAGCAACAAGAGAGGATAAAGAAATTTGCGAGGATAATTTATTGGGACAAGATACACCTTTGGTATGTTCTTGACTGCTTTTATTGTTTCTTTCTGCCGCTTGAGAAAAGTGCCATTTCCTATGTCATTTGAATTTGATTATTTTGGTGAAATAATTGATGAAAGATTTTGGTTATAATCTAAATATATTAATGCTAACACAAGCCTGGCATTTGAAAAATCTCACATTTGCTTTGTTTTGCCAAAACCCAATTAAGCAATCTATAAGTCATTTCAATGTTCTTAAAATAAATTATTATTTTTTATTCCTGAGTGATGAGTATTGTCAAACATTGTTTATTTGGTTTGTGGCCAAATTTTAGTATTGTAATAACTTTTATCTATTGATCTTTTTGCATATTTGGGCATGTGTTAGACTTAGCCAAAAGAGTAGTATAGTAGTCATGTGTTAAGTCCGGTTTGATGAATCTTTCTTAAAGTACTTTATTTGTGGGAACCTATCTCTTTTTATCCTAATATTAATTGCTGAAATATGGATATGGACATTAAGTTCTTGCTAGAGATGTGATGAGTTTTTGTATGCTATGGCCATATATATATATATATAGATTTTTTTTTCCCTTGCTAGATTCCAGTTTTTTTTCTTCTTATTTCTAGATAAGCGTCAAATCAATTGATGAGATTGATCTCTTGAGGGAGCAACAAAAGATTCTGTCAGAAGAAGTAGCTCTTCATTCAAGTACTTTGAAGAGATTGTCTCAGGAAGCTGCAAGAAATCCTCAAATGGATCAGATTCATGTAGGTTACTATTTCTAAATCAATGTTTGTCTTGATTAGTATGTAACTATCATTATTACGCCAGTATATCTGAGAGTTGATCTTTTTGTGGTTAATTATACTAAGGTGGAGATGGAACGGTTAAAAGATGAAATTAAGGCTAAGAAGGAGCAAATAAATTTTCTGCAAAAGCAAATTGCTGATTCTTTCACTGCCTCAGATAAGCTGGATGAATCAGGGGTATCGCTAGTATGTTCATGTGACGCCATTGTTGCTTTTGTTTCACTTTGTTACTTCTCCAATTCAATGCTGGTTGTTTTGTGCTGCAGAATCTCACCGAGCTAATCACACAATTAAATGAAAAATCCTTTGAACTGGAGGTGACCATTATATAAATCTTTCTATATTTTAGTCTTCAATTGAAATTCAAGTATTCAACACTCAATATGTCTTCTTGTGGAGCTTTTTGACAGTTAAAATTTAAATCAATTTTTGGTTTGTAAACAGAGTTAGTGTAGTTTAAACCAGAATAAAAAGTAGATAGTAATTAAGTTATTTGTTATAATATATTTAAAGCCATGCTGTGATCATACAAGAAGGCGATGCTCTAATTATATTATTAGCATATATAGTGTAACTTCCACAGTGAATATACACCGCGGATGTTTTCTGATTAGTCTTGCGTCACATAATTTTTTGCTTATTCAGGTCAAAACAGCAGATAACCATATCATTCAAGAACAGCTTAATCAGAAGGTGAAATGCCTGAATAATTGTTTGAAATTTCTTGTAGTCTTGTTTATGTGTTATTAGCTAAGAAAAAAATTGGCATTCTCAGATCCGTGAATGTGAAAGCCTTGAAGAAACAGTTGGCTCTCTGAAACAGCAGCTTGCGGATGCAATGGAGTTGAGAAACTCAAGGCCTATATTCAATCATTCTCAAAGTTCCTCTGTAGCCAAAGACTACCATGATGAACCTTACCTTGAAAAGGAAACTGCCATGATAACCAATTCTGATGTAAAAAATCTTTTGCAACAGCAGGTATATTTTTTCTTCCTTGTGGGATCTACATTGAGTGGTAATCCCATTTGATTTCTTAGTTTCACATTCCACTCTGGGAGTGATAATTAGGACTAGAATTTCACATTAATCGAAAACCATTTGTCATTCCATAAACATCTTAAAACTAGCATAAATGTGTTTTTGAATGGAAATATTGACCATTCAGTCAGCACCTAATCTTGTTTAGGCTCTCTAAAACCTGCCACGCAAAATATGTGTGTTAGTTACTATATATCATTTCAGTTTTCTTTCTTTCCGTTTTTGCTAATGAAATTCATCCCACATTTTCAGTCATCATTGAACTGCTATACTTAACAAACTACTTCATTGTGTACGAGTCATCTGATACCAAACGAATTTTAACATCAAAGAGAAAACTAAACTCGTGACTTATTTAAAATTTCACTTCGAACTTCCTTACAGTCAAGGGGAACAAAATACAATCAGGAAGATAGGATGTGTCTATCTGAAAATCGCCCGTACTTGCCATCTGTTCTACTGCTGCAGTGCTTTATTATATTATCATCATCAAATGACATTTACATTTAGTATTTGCCATGTATTCAAGCTATGATTTCCACTTATCCGTACAATTAATTAGGCAAGCGAGATAGAAGAGCTGAAGCAGAAGTTGGCGGAACTCACAGAATCAAAAGAACAGTTAGAACTTCGGAATCAGAAACTCGCAGAAGAGAGTTCATATGCTAAAGGCCTAGCTTCCGCTGCCGCCGTTGAGCTTAAGGCGTTGTCAGAAGAAGTTGCCAAACTAATGAACCAGAATGAGAGATTATTGGCTGAGCAGGCTGTATTGAAGAACTCTCCTGCCCAACGTAGAAGTAGCGGAACTGGAACAGTCCGAAATGGAAGAAGAGAAGGTCATGTTAGAAGAAATGATCAGGGTGGATTAAACTCTGATATCAAGAGAGAACTGGCCTCGAGTAAAGAAAGGGAACTTTCATACGAAGCTGCTCTTTTAGACAGAGATCACAAAGAAGCCGAGCTTCAAAGGACGATTGAAGAATCAAAGCAAAGAGAAGCATACCTGGAAAATGAACTTGCCAACATGTGGGTTCTTGTAGCTAAGCTAAAAAAGTCACAGGGAGCTGAAACTGATGTTTGACATTTGATTGTGATCTTGTAGTAGTGAGTTTGAGTTACTATCCATTACGACAATTGGATTTCACTGGAAAGGATTGAGCGGGCGAGAGAGAGAGAGAGAGAGAGAGAGAGAGAGAGAGATGTGCGCAATGATTGAGATCAGGAAAGTTTGGTTCTTGGTATTGGTCCATGAAAAAGGGTTTCCAACCCAGTTTGTGTATACGAATGATGATTGCTTCCTTCCTAGCTATCTTAATGATTTTTGCCCCTTAAAAGCCATTATTAAAACAAAGCCACTTGTTTTACTTTCACTCCATTTCTTTTTGGCATATTGAAGCTTGTGTTTTGATAAAAATAAAATAAAATTAGAGGGTAAGATATTTCAATAAAAAATTTAAAATGTTTCATATGGAAAAATATATTTTTTTTAGTCGATGACGATCGAGGCTTTTTTTGCATCAACATTATTTTAAATTTAATATTTAGTATATTTAAATAAATATATTTTAATCATTTTTTAAATAATTATTACATTTATTTATTTTTAATTGTAATATTTATTATTATATTAAATAAATATATTTAATTTATTTCTTAATTACTTTTTTTTATATTTTAATTTTAATATTTGTTATATTCAGATAAATATATTTCAATTGTCTTTTAAATATTTATTATATTTATTTATATTTTAATTGTAAATATTTATTATATTGAAATAAATATATTTTTAATTATTTTTAAATAATTATTATATTTATTTATTTCTTGTGACCTAAAAAATTATTTAAGAGTAAATATGATATAACTTAAACAAAATGTGGATATTATATTATTATAGTATAAAACTTATAAATAATAAATATTAATTATTCAAACTTCATTTTAAAATAGCGACTATAACTTTCTAATAAAATATAATTCCAGTAATTCAACCAGATGTTTAAGAGTTTTTTTAGATCAAACATAAATAATTTCATTTATGAAAAAATTGATATTATATCAAATTTATTTTAACACACAATATATTTTCGAAAATATAAGTAAAGTTGGCAATAAAATTACTTATCAATAAGAATTTAGTTTGAATATAACATGTACACTCTCATTAACATGTTATTATATAATTTGACAATTAAATTTATAAATTTTACATTTTCTAGGTTTCACGTTTTATAAAAATTATTAGGAAAAAAACATAAAACTTGTGAAATAAGAAATTTTCCCTGTATAGTAATAATATATATTTTTTATTGGTGGGGTGATAACTGATTTGTTGCATTTATATCAATAAAATTTTATGGTATAAGCATGTCTTAAAAGAAACCTTTCGCCCTTGGATTTAGGGTTTTATGTGAAATTTTGATTTATTTGAAATCACATAATTAATGTTTTATTTATTTATTTCTTTATTAGATTAAATGTGTGTATATACTCGTCATAATAAGTAGCTAAATAAACAATATGAAGTTGCTATTATGGAATCAACTTCACGGCTTCATTGGCACAAGTTTCACAGCGTTACGTCACTTTTTCGGCATTTGCACCTCAAAGTTTGCAAAAAGTGATGAACTTTAATGGATGCGTTCTATGTTATTTTTACTGTTTCATTCAATTTGACGCTCATGATATTGTGTTTAGTGATACTGTGATAATGGTGACATTATTGTTGGTACCACCTTATAATATTTTTCACTTTTTAACCCTTGTATGGTAATAAAGTCTAAGATTGGAATATGTTGAACTTTTTTTCATGCAATTGTCACTTTTTTTTATTAAGAATTAATATAAAAAATATTTGGGATGTTTTGATTCATTTATAGAAATACATCTATTATTTTATAACATTTATTTTCATACTACATTTGTAATATCCTAGAAAATAGCTATGGAATAAAAACTAAACCAAAATTTAATTTTAGAGATAAATAAGATAATACCTATTTTTTTTTTAATAGAAGAGTTGTTTAAGTAAATAAAAGATAATTATTTACTTTTTATTTTTATAGTAAACATCAACTCTCTCTCAGATATTCTATCTCTCTAAGAAGATATTATATTTTATTCTAATAAAAATCACCAATTATCTCTAAGAAGATATTTTATCTCTCTAAAAGGATATTCTGTTTTATTCTAATAAAACTACCAAATATCTCTCTCTTTAAAAAGATATACAGTTTCGTTCTTATGAAAACCACCCTCTCTCAAACAAATCTATTTAAAGTTTCTACCTTCTCTCTAGATTTGTGATCTCATAGATTATTAGATTGACAATCAGAAGACACCCTTAGATTCCTAGCGTTGAGTAGATCAAGAGTGTCCGATCAGATTCTTGAACAGAGTTAGGTTGCTTGTGATTTTAGGGTTTTGAGTATCTCTACTCTATAGAG
>Ga0209489_105125_pt1 | contig 23237 bp, 17 predicted proteins | sample SiratrowhiteBW_FD_187527 | JGI IMG/M metagenome (GOLD analysis project Ga0209489, IMG submission 187527) | Root nodule microbial communities of legume samples collected from California, USA - Siratro white BW (SPAdes) (version 2) | ecosystem: Host-associated > Plants > Roots > Nodule | place...
ATTGAATCTTTTGAAAAAAAAAAAAAAAACAAACAACTGTTTTTATGATCAACCAATTGAATTGTTTTGTTTTGAACATTGTATTCTGTTTGTAAAATCAAGTTACTATGATTATGGCAATAATTATGAGTTAGACTTAGGCATATTCACTACAACGTACCTGCTAGCCTAGCTTTGAACCACTTGCAGAAATTTGGCATATTCACCATAGTTGTATCTCAGTTTGTCAATATGTTCAAGAACCTCAAGTAAGCAATTCTACAAGGTTTCCAAAATGTCTCAAAATTATGCCATAACATCAATTGTACAAATCATAATAAACCAAATATGGCAATACAAAGTATACAATTATATGTCCCAATCATTCGCCCAAGATGCTATGAGATTAAAACAATCTCACAACAATAAAAATTTGAGACTGGGTCTAAAATGTACCAAAATCATGCCATAACATCAATTGCGCAAATTATAATAAAAAAAATATGGCAATACAAAATATACAATTATATGTCCCAATCATCCACTCAAGATGCTATGAGATTAAAACAATCTCACAACAATAACAATTTGAGACTGGATCTAAAATGTCTCAAAATTATGCTATAACATCAAATATGCAGATCATAATATACAAAATATGGAAATATAAGATAATTGTTGTCACAACAATAAATAATTATTGCCAAACATTTCAATAGATACTACAATACAATACATGAGGTCCAAAATGGAAGTACATATTCATAAAAGAAAACTCGCAGTAAACCAATACCTCAAAAGACCTCATTACACCCATACGGGTTACATGCCCAACAAAGGCTTTAACAGTCAATCCCTTAGTTAAAGGATCTGCAATTATAAGCTCTGTTGGAATATGCTCAATCCGAGTTTGAAACTCCTGAATCTTGTCTTCAATAAACATGAATTGTATGTCAAAATGTTTTGACCGTTTTGTGGTTTTATTATTTCGAGAAAACCACACCATAATAGAGTTATCACAATATATAGTAAGAGGCCTAAAGACACTCTCCACAATGCTAAGCTCAACAATAAATTTTTTCAACCAAATTTCTTGATGTGTAGCCTCATAACATGCTATATACTCTGCCTCCATGGTTGAAGTAGCTGTAAGTGTTTGTTTAAAACTCTTCCAAGAAACAAAACCTTCAACCAACATGAATATGCACCTGGATGTAGGTTTGAAATCATCTAGGCAACCTCCATAATCAGAATCATTATAACCTTTCACTTCAAGGTAATCAAATCTTGTATAAGTCAACATATAATCTTTGGTACCTTGTAGATACCTCAACTTGTTTTGCAGCTTGCCAGCGAGCCAAACCAGGATTGCTCAAGTATCGTCCAAGAACATTAACAACAAAAGCAATATCAGGATGTGTGCAAACTTGAACATACATAAGGCTACAAATAGCAGAAGCATAAGGAATTTTCTCCATTTGTACAATTTTACAATCATTATGAGGACACTGGGACTTAGAATACTTCTCACCCTTTTGAATAGGAGTAGTCCAAGGCTTACAAAACTTCATGTTGAATCTATCTAAAATCCTCTTGATATAACTCTTTTGAGATGAACCAAGAATGCCATTAGATATATCACGATGAATTTCAATGCCCAAAACAAAAAAGGCATTTCCAAGAGCTTTCACATCAAAATGAGTCATTAGCATTTGTTTAGTCTCGTGCAAGAAATCAACATCATTACTAGCCAAAAGAATATCATCAACATATAAAACAAGAATGATGAATTTGCTCTCACTAAACTTCAAATAGATACACTGATCAACAATGTTCTTCTTGAAACCGAGGAAGGTAACAACATTATCAAACGTCAGGTACCACTGTCTTGAAGCTTGTTTCAAGCCATATATCGATTTTCTCAATTTACAAACCATGTGGTCCTTACTACTTTCAATAAAACCATCAAGTTGGTTTATGTACACATCCTCAAAGAGATTGCCATTCAAGAATGCAGTCTTGACATCCATTTAATGAAGCTTTAGATCAAAATGAGCTACAAGTTCCATTACAATATGAAATTAATCTTTAGTAGAAATAGGAGAAAAAATCTCTTTATAGTCCATACCTTCCCTTTAATTATATCCTTTTGCAACAAGTCTGACCTTGTACATTCCCAGTTCTCCATTGGCATCACTCTTGGTCTTAAAGAACCATTTGCCAACAACAGATTTGCATGGTATACCTCAATGCCACATTCTTGTAAGAATCTAGCAAAAGGTCCAGGATTCCTGCCTATTTCATCATGCCTCCTGTAGAATTCACCATCTTTATCAGAATGAACACATTTAATCTTAGCATTAAATTTCAATTCAATAGCTGTTTTGAGCTCTTTAAAACAATCCAAAGACTCTGACTTTTCACGCAACAAATAAATCCAACCATATCACAAAAAATCATCAATGAAGGTAATAAAGTACGTGTATCCTCTTAAGGCAACAAGAGTAATATGCGCACAAATGTCTGATTGGCGTTGAACAACAAGAACATAATCAAGATTTAACAAGTAGAAAACCATTCGACAAAACACCAGAACCAACCAAATTGGAGTCACGGAAAAATTCAACTTTATTGTTACCAAAAACGAATGTAAAACCATATTTGTCCGAGACAGGAACAAAAATCAAGTTCCTCCTTATGGAATTACATAAACAATACCATTCAAAATAATAAAAAAACATATCCACTACTTAAATTCAAACTTGTAGTTCCAATGTGCTCCAGTCTCACATTAACACCATTGTCAACTGAAAAATCAAGAAAGTCAACAAGATATATCAAGAAGTATCAAGAGAGTGCAAGAGAGAACAAGAACACAAGGATTTATCCTGGTTCACCCTTCCTCAAGGGCTACGTCCAGTCCCTTACTCCACAGTAAGGATTTCCACCATAAAAAGATCAAACCAGATCAGTTTACAGAAATTCAACCACTTGCTACCCGCAAGAATACACTACTCCCCCAGAAAACAATCCACTGAAACCTATAACAGATCAAGAACTATACAGTATGCAATGTATAACCCAAAAACCCCTTGCTGATCCCCTTAGCAAGTTACAACCTGTACAGAACCCACTGTACAAACAGAATTACCACACCAGGTAACTCACACCAGAATAAAATTCAGTACAATGAAAGATTTCAAATAACCACAATGGCACAAACACTTCTATACAAGGACATATTACAAAAGTAATAAAAGCAAGAGTATAAATGGCTTATTCAGAATGATCAGATCAGCAGTATAGTAGAAGCAGTCAATTCAAAGCTCTGACAGTATTGAGAAAACAGTTCTTGAAGAGCTTTTTGAATGATCTTAATCAGAAAAACTATTGAGGCGCTTTTTCTCTCTCTTGGAAAGCTCAGAGCACTTGATTAGAAAATGATTCAGAATGATTTCATTGTGTTTCAAAATTTTGCGCCAACTATTTATAGACAACTGTCATTTAAAATTCAATCGATTGTTTTGTTAAATAGTCGACTATTTTTCTTCAGTTAGTTAAAATAGTTGTTCAAAACTCAAAATCTGATTTTAGTAATTTTTCAAAACCTTATTTAAATCAGATTTGAAAACATGAGCTTATCCTTGATTGAGAAGGCTTATATTGCTGAGTTGAATCAAACTTACCACACAACAGACAATCCTAAGTTCTAAACTGAGCCTTTCAATCTTCATGAAATCTTCATGCAGTTCACATACGATCACATGGTCTTGAACTTTATCACATGGTTGGCTTCATCAAATCTTCATAGCAACTCACTGGTGCTAACATTTTTTAATCCATAACCACCTTGTTATTTGTGCCAAACTGAAAATATCTACATCATCAACAACCCCATTCTTAAACATTATCTTATTTCTCTCTTTTCAAATTTCACATACAATGGCCAACCACACTCCCTTCCAAATTACATTAACTTTCTTACTATAGATCATAATGTAGAATTGATGGAAATGGTTGGACACTGAACAGTGATCTACTGAGGTAATACCTATTTATCTATTACAACTTTCTCACACTTTTTACGCAATACGAAAGTTTATAAACAGGTGATCTATTGTTTCATCATGCATATTCACTACAAAAAACTCAATTTTATCTACGGTTAAAATTCGTAGATAATTTTTAAATTCTGTATGTAAACAGTAATTACATACAAATTACATACGGAAAGAAATCCATATGTAAATGTGGCGTGAGTAATTTATTTACGAAATTTTTTCCGTATGTAATTTTTCTACGAAATAATCCATATGTAATGTAGTAGATAAATATACCGTACATTACATATAGAATTTTTTCGTATATAATTTATCTACGGAATGATCTGTATGTAATTTATCGACGAAATTACACAGAAAATATTCCGTAGATAAATTACCTGTAAGTATTCTAATTTATTTGTTATCCTGTAATGAATAATCTAAAATAAAAGTTCATGCACATAATCCAAAATCAAGTTCTAATACCTCATTAACAATCAAGTGATAACATATTTAAATTCAAGTTCCAAATCAAGTGGTAGTCCATATATAACGTAAAACAGTAATGTAATACATATATAGTGGTCCAACAACATATAATCGACATCAAATTCTGACAACAAATATTTTAAATCAGATACTAATACTGCATAAGTTCCAAATGAAAACTGATTGTCTAATAAGTAGACTATGAGGATGTCCATCTTTGTCTTGATCTTGATTTTGGTGTTCATTATTCCCTTGTGATCCTGTTCATCTTGTGATGATGGTTGGTGTTGCTCCTATTCTGGTTGAAATACAGTTCATGGTGGAAGTAATGTTTAGATAACCTTAACAAGTAACTGTACCTGCTGACTTAATCTTTCATTTGACTCCTTAGTTTAATAAAGTCTTGTGAATCAGAAGGCAGACTTGAAGATCTATGATATATGAGCTTATCTACATAGTTAGAATTGTAGGTGACCTAACTAGATGCGACCTTTGATAGATTTTCCTCCTGCAGCACGAATCTAAGTTTCATTCCTTATTCTTTCTTCCTCTACAGGGGATGATTCTGATGTCCTGTCACAGGATGCAACCTCTGATATAGCTTGAGAAAACTTGTTCTCAAATTACTCTGTTATTCAAAAATATAAACTAAATCAGTTATACATATACATGTTATAATAAAATAAATAACAAAACAATACTATACTTACATGTGTCTTTATCTACAAAATCAAGAGTACCCTTTTGTACATGAGTTTGCTTAAAAACCTCATCTACATGTGGTGGATGAACCATCTTCTTCTCCTACCAACATTATCATTAATATAAGAAGTTATAAAGAATCAAAATTATTTGTATTTAGTGTTTGATCAATTGTTTGATCATGCAGATTGTACATAGGACTCAATGACGTAACTAATAGTATTCCTCTTCTAATTAAATTCATTCTAGTAGGGAACCTATCGAATAACACCATCCATTCGCAAACCTGTGCTGATGGACTTTAAGATTCCGAAGGTCGTCGAGAACTTTATTTCTTCTCACATTATTGTCCTATGTTAATTCTCTATAACCGTTCCTAACTGGGTAAACAATTCTCTTCCATATCCCATACCCTACTATCCACCACTCCTCTCCTGCACTTGACCGTAGCTATAAGTGCCATTAAGTGGCAGAAAATGCTTGTTACAAACTCTGGGAGCAATAGTTACAAACATATTTTCACATTCTTCCCTACATATACAAATTTGGATAGGCCATATCTGAATGTGGCAAGTCACTAACAACCCTCAATTTTCAAGATGCAATGTAAAAGCTTCACATTATTGAAATATCTCACATTATTGCCTTAAAATTAAAATTACAAAATAGATTACCCAATTACACAATTTAACTTTAACCTTCAAATCTTGCACTGCCACCAATCTGTAATGCTTGAGTCTTGAAGCAAATCGATATAAACTACAATGTTGTTCTAAAATTTATATGACGGATATTAGTAATGGTCGATAAAAATATGGAAACCAAATATTAGTGATAAACCAAATGAAGCAAACCTCTATAAACTGCAAATTTTGTGCTAAAATTCATATGACAAAGATGGAAGAAGAATTTGGAGACCAAATTTTAGTGGTAAACTAATAACTGAAAACTAAATTATTTAAAAAGATTAGAGAACAAAATAGTTTTTAAAATGATCTAAGGATATTCATTTAAAACCACAAAAACTTCTCAAAACAGAGCATACTATCAATAATTTCGTTACACCAATAAAAACAATCATTTCTGAGAAAAGAAACTACCAATAATAAAGTCATCAATAATTCTTAACAATTACATCCATTCCAAACCAATATGTAAATTGTTTTAGAAAGGCATTATCCGTTTCAATATAAACCTAGTTACTGATTTACTTGACCGAAGGAGAGAAGTAAATACCATAAATTGAAGTTATTAGAATTATGTAGCTGCTAGTCTTTGAGCCACCTTCGGCACTTTGAAATGTTTACTTCAACCATTATAAGTATATAGTGTATCAGTCTGTTCAAGAACCTCAGGAAAAAAATTCTCCATGGTTGCCAAAGTAGTAATGGACCTAATAAGCCCCAAAAGCCTGTGAAGAACCCTAGCCCCAATCTCATGTATACTGCTTCAGAGAAAACATTATCTGTTCTATGGACTGTTGCTTCTTGATGCTTTCCCAATGTTTTATCAGTAAAACATCAGTCCAATCCTGTTATATCCAATTTTGATGTGATCATGGCAGAATGCGTGGTACCTTTCAATAGAAACAACCCAGACACGTGCATTTCGGTCATCGTTTTTTACCATCAAGAGTAAATTATATCTTAACAAAAGTATTTTTTTCACGATTGATATAGAAATTTTTAGTTTGAAAGAATCTGAAATAAGGAAATTACATTTTCATTTTAGTTTACTTTTTAAAACATAAATACTACCCATTTTTAGAGTTGCTATTTACAACTGACATGGCCAACCTCTAGCAGAAAGTTCTTCTTACAAAGAATGAGCAACAATTACAAATATAAAATACAATTCTCTCCTTCCGATTTTCCTTATATTTAGCAATTTGTTGGGAATATTCTTCTATTGAGCTTTTTTGCTATGGAAACTTCTTATATTTTTCCATACTTCGTATTCTTCGAATACAGTTTGCTGAAAATGAGTGAAATAGTATGGTTCAACCTTTCTTTCTTGTCCATGTTAATTTACTTCTATCCCTCCAGAGTCGATTTGTCCACAGTTCAAATTGTACTATAGAATATATTTACAACACAGTAATCTTGGATCCAATATATGAAAATAAGCATTTCCTTTTAAATTTACACACATAAGTCTTCATATATTGAGTTTAATGTTTTCTAAATTTTTAATATTTTTGTTTTCTTTAAATATAAATAGACCAAGTCACCAAATTCTCGTTTTTTTGTCAATTTTTATTTTCCATATTAATTTTCTGGAGGGATAGTTTTTCCAAAAAAAGTAAAAGTTTATAATCGTTTATTTTCATGTCAACAAACTTAAACCTTATTCTTCCACAGTGATTCAGTTGAAATATTTTTTACAAATTATTATAACTATAATATAACACGGTTGTCATTTTTCTTCTTTGCTACAATTATATATTTTACCACAAATAAAATATCATAAGACGATGAATCAATCATAATAAAAAAGTTAAAAGTTACTAGCAGCTTTGAAGTCAAAACATACATATCAAGAAACATATATCATCTTAAAAGATCTTTATAAGGAAACACCTCTACACAATTTGTTAACAAATCATTTGAACAAAACCTTTTTGCAACACATTATGACAAAACATTTAAACCAATAACTAACACAACATCTTGTAATATGAAGAGCCACTTGCTTATTTGAAAGAGGAACACAAAAAAAAGAGTCAAACACCAGCCACCTGCAAAATAAGTGTAAAAATAAAATGAAATTGATTGATGTGAATAATAATCTATATGATAGTAATTTACTATTTTTTTTCAATAAATAAACAATTTGTTGGTACTTATTCACGTTAATTCAACTTTATTCCTAATGCCATCCTTGCAATTTGTTGGTACACAGTGTTCATTGCTATATACATGTTTACTTTTATCATTATGATCAATGATTTTACTTGAATGGTGTGCGTTGAAGTTTAAAATATCCATTTATTTATGAATCCGCGATGAATAGGTTAATATCTAGTCCAGAATCAAATTTCACAAAAGAAGATATAAAAATAGTGAATTACAAGAAGTATAATACTTTGCAAGAAGAATTTTTTTAAAAAGAATCGGCAAACTTTTTCTAATTTCTTATATTTTAACAAAATCCTCCAGCTTTTTTTTTTCATTAATTAAAGCTAGTATTTTTATTTTTATTTTTTATATATTGGAGACAATTTAGGATCGAGGATGAAACTCCCACATCAACATAACCACATTTCAGTTGAATTACAAACATTCTTTCCCATCATAATTAACTCATCTTTACTTATAAATCAAGCACCTGAATAAAACATGTAGCATGACTTCATCTGTGTAACTTTCTTATAAGTGAATTATAAAACAGGATTAAACTTTTTAACAACGAAGCATTCATTCTTTTTTTCCTCCTACTTTACGCTATGATTATAGTAATAATTATGAGTGAGACTTAGCCATATTCACTACAACGTACCTGTTAGCCGAGCTTTGAACCCCTTGCAGAAATTTGGCATAGTTGTATCTCAGTTTGTGAACCTGTTCAAGAACCTCAGGTAAGCAATTCTCCAAGGTTTCCAAATTAGAATTGGCCCTATTAAGCCCCAAAATCCTACAAAGAATCCTAGGCCCATGCTCATGTATAATGCTTCATAGAAAACAGAATCATCTCCATCCCCTCCTGCTGCTTCTTCTGGCATTGTTGTTGTATGGTCTCCAGGACAACTTTTGTTGAGTTGTCCACCACAAAGATCAATATTTCCTTCGAAACCAGAGGCTGGAATGGTGTCAAAATGTCTTCCCAATGGGATTCTTCCAGAAAGAGAGTTGTATGACAAGTCTAATTTTCCTAAGAAATCAATTTGAGAAAGAGAAGAAGGAATTCTCCCATACAAATGATTTCTTGACAAGTCAAGAGATTCAAGTGAACTTAAATTTCCAATCTCAGAAGGAATTTCTCCACTTAAATTGTTTCTTGATAAATTTAAAGAAACCATCCCAAACAAATACACAACCTCTTTTGGTATTTCACCTGTTAAATTATTACTTGAGAGATCAATACTCTTAAGCATCCATTGGGGATCTGTGAACACCTGTTCCACACCTTTCCACACCCATGTTATGTGAAGTTTGTAGTCAAAAGACATGGCAGGACCGTAGATTTCAGAATAAGTAACATTGTACCCATATATAAGGTCACCAGTTTCACTTATGTTGATGCTCTTTTCAGACATGGCAGTAAAATTCTTTAAGCATGTTGGAATTGCTTTTGATAACTTATTCCTGGAGAGATTCAACAATTGAATATGCCTTAAATAACAAAGTTGAATTGGAAAATTTTCGGAGAAGTTATTCCCTTGCATGTTCAAGATTATCAATTGCTGCATACTTTCTCCAATCCATGATGGTATTGGACCAGACAAATTATTTTCACCCACATCCAGCATAATTAAATTAGTGCAATTCTTCAAACTGGAAGGCAGTTCACCTGTTAAATTATTATTTCGTAAAACCAAGACCTCTAATTTAACAAGGTGTCCCATGGAGATGGGAATATTCCCAGACAACTTATTGTTGCTCAAATCAAGAAATAGTAATTGGTCTAAAGATTGCCAACAATTAGGAATTTGTCCCTTTATTTGATTGTTTGATAAATCTAAAGTTGCCAAATTCGGAGCAATGATTTGGTTACACAAGAAAGAAGACAAATCTGAAAATTTATTTTCAGATAATAACAGCCCTGAAGCTTGTAGCAAAAATGATGGAACTGCACCCTCAAATTGATTTGAATTCAGGATTATAGGTGGTCTGTAAGTAAGCTTCAGTGATATATCAGGAACTGCACCAGTGAGATTGTTGTGAGACATGCTTAACCGTTGCAAATTTTGCAATTTGGTCCAAAACCATACTGGTACAGAATCTTTAAGCTCGGTATTAGATATATCTAGCAACCTTAAGGAATTTTGAGTCTCGAGCCAACCAGGAAAACTTGGACCTAGCTTGCAAGATGCTAAACTCAGTGTTTTTAATTGAAAAGGTGGAATCCAACTAGAGGGAAATCTTACATACAATGAGGTGTGTGATAAGGATAAGGTTTCTAATTTGGAAAAATTGGAAAGATGAGATTCAGTGACATTTCCCTCTAAAGAATTTCCATCCAAGTACAAATCCTCCAACTCAGATAGCAATCCGATGCTTTTAGGTATCTTCCCAGTAATTTGGTTGTAAGATAAATCCAGAGTTTGAAATACGTGTCTGTTGCACCATGAAGAATTTTGAAAGAAGTCAGAAATTTCCCCATTCAAATTGTTATATGAGAGGTCTAGGATCTGCAATCTGCACATGTTTCCAAAGAAAGACGGAATCTTGCCTTGTAGTCTATTCCCGTAGACATAGAAACGTTCAAGAGAGTTCATTACTTTTCCAAATCGATCTGGAATGGGACCTTCTAAAATGTTACCATGAAGGTCGATGGTCTGAAGATTCGTGGTGAAGTTCAGAAGCCAGTAAAACATAGTAGATGATTTCAATAGATTGTGGGAGAGATCAAGGAGTACAAGTGAAGATGAAGAACTAATTGTGGAAGCTGACGAAATAAGAAAACTTCGATCTGTAAGGCTGCAGTTATACAGATGAAGTTCTTGCAATTTTGAGCCAAAATTAAAATTACCTTCAAATACTGACGATGTTAGGTTATTCCTAGAGAGATCAAGGATATTAAGAGATGGGAAATTTGGATAAAGAAAAGATGACAAAGCTATGTCATTATCGCTAAGATAAAGCTCTTGTAGCTGAAGGCTAAAATTGAATAACAGTTGAAATGTTGAGGAAGTTAAAATATTAGAAGACAGATCAAGAACAGTAAGAGAAGTTGAAAAGTTGGAAGGAGGATGGAACAAAGATTTGATATTAGTATCTGAAAGAGAACAATCAACAAGACTCAACTCTATTAAGTTTGGAATGAGCTCACTGATAGTTTGTAGCCACTGGCGAGAGGAGCTAAGATTATACAATAGCTCAACTCGAGAATTGTTAAGGAATGAAGATTAGACAACCACTCTGAATCCTCAGCTTCTATAACGAAATCACCACTTAGCCGAAGAGTTTGTAAGTTAGGAAGATTCCCATTCCGGAAAGGGATAGTTCCAGAAAGAGTGTTACTTGCAAGATTAAGATATTGAAGCCGCTTGAGATTACTAAGTTGAAATGGGATTTCTCCTGATAGAGAATTCCATCCAAGATCAAGATATTGTAACTGTCTAAGATTTCCAATCTGAAAAGGAACTGGTCCATAAAGATTATTTCTTCCGAGGTCTAGACACCTTAGTAGTGAAAGATTTCCAAGTTCAAAGGGAACCCTTCCACTAAATTGAGAAAATGAGAGGTTGAGATATTTTAAGTTGGTGAAAGAGCCAATGACGTCTGGGATGTGACTCCACAGAAAATTATTACGGCTGAGGTCCAGATGTTGAATATATTGCAAGTGAATCAATGAAGTGAGATTGATTACACCTCTCATACATCGTGTATCCAGACAACGAAGATCAAGTTGATGTACATTACCAGTTTGATGGTTGCATTGAATGCCTTTCCAATTACAGCAATCTGTATTGTTTTGATGGTCACTCCATGTAGACAGTATGTCATAGTCATCTTTTAGGCTTTGTTTGAAGTTGAGGAGTGCTTGTCTCTCCTTCTCTATGCACTTTGCATCAGCACTTCTCATTGAACTTTTGAATCCGAGAACAAATCCTGAGACGTGCGATGAAAGCAGAAGAACATATAATATTTTTAGAAAACAACGTCTCATTATAACCGGCTTAAAGAAGATCTTAAGCCAAGACAAATCTGAGTTGTGGTGATACTAAGAAATCTCGATTGCAAGATTGATAATTTGTGTAGCTAAGTGGTGGATTTACAAACTTAAAAATAGTAACAAAAAATATATTACGGAAGAAGACTTCATAATGTGAAATATAATGTTGCTTTAGCATTCAAATATGGACTACTTTTCTAACCTACTTTTGCATAACACTTTTCCGTTAAATAAGATACCCGTGGTTCATTCAGACAATAAGTTTTGTTCTCTTCTTTTATTGTGTCACATAAATATATACCATGCTTATCACATTGTATGTATATTATTCAGAATGTAAAGTGGGGTTTCGGGCCACTGCACTTCTCTTGAAAAAATAATATATAATCCTATCCTCAAAGTAGTGGAAACTCACCTTTACCCTGTTCTATTCTTACTTCTTTTAAAGACCTACAAGCTTCACATGTGAATTGTACTCATCATATCAACTCGCATCAATAACCTGTATATTTAATAGGTTGGCTTTGCTTTGTTTCCCATGAGATATTTCTTTTCCTTATTCTTGTTCATATTTTAACATATAATTCATGCAAAATTTGTTCTTAATATGGTACCGGTTCAATTGTTCAACCACTACAGTTGAAAAAGGTATGTTCAATTGTTCAACCACTATAGTTGAAAAGGGTATGCTAAATTTTTCATATTCAAATATTTTGAATCAATTTTCCGTTAGTTTTTAAATTAATTTGGTTTTTAACACCCCTACTTACAGGTATCAATATATATGTAAATAACAAATTAAAAAACTGTCAATTTCAATTTAATTCTTGTATATATTTATTAATTTTTAATTTGATTTTTATGAATTTCTATTCATTTCCTCCATTTAGTTGCATTAAATATCAAATTACATTAATTTGACCAAACTACTACTCCAATAATGTAACATGTTACATAAAGTAATTAAATATTGGGATATAACGCTTTAAAAACAGGAGAGTTTAGAATAAGAAAGAATGAGGGAATTAAGAAGAAGAAGATGGGTACTGTCAATTAAGGATTTATTAAAGTTTGCTATACTGAAATTTGAACATTTTGAAGATGAAGAAGAAAGAAGAAAAATACATGTAGAAAAGAAGAAGAATAAATGAAAGAAGATGAAATGACACATATGAAGTACAAAGAAAAGAAGACGAAAGGATTAGATGAAGAAAAGAAAGAAAAAATATTATTTGAATATTAAATATTAACTTTAAGTATTTCAGTTTGATCTTAATAAGAATTATATATTGGAGGTTGAGTCTTAATAAGAATTATATATTGCAAGTTGAGTGATTCTTGTAAGTAGTAACTTGAAGTTTTTTATAGGTGATTCTCCTCTTAGACAGGTAAGGAAAGCTGATTCTTAAGTCACTATATAAAACCCAAATAGGAGACCTAGATGTGCTTGTATTACATATTTATCCATAATTTCTGATATAGTTAGGAATTTGAGTGCAATGTATTATGTTCAATTTGAGTAGGTAGGTTTTCGAGATGTGAATGTGTTGTGCTGGAAACATTGTATATTATTTCAATTAGCAAGTCTGGACTGATTTTGAACATGGAATGAGTTGAAATAATTTTATATTTTATTTCAATTTAGCTTTAATTGGTAACAAAGAAATTATCTGATATTGTTAGTCTGGGTAGCTTGATTTTGAAATTTCTTTTAATTTATGAAAACATATGAGTAATAACATGTGATTTTCATGTGTTGATTACTGTTACAAAATAACATTATGGACTTAGTATTTTCAGGAAAGAAAACACCGAGTAAGAATATTATAGGATGTACGTGTTGTTTGAGGATTTGTCGAGAATGAGGTATCCTGACTCTAATGGTACCTTATAATTACATAGATGAAGGGTACCAGGTGGTAAGGGTTGAAGGAGGTTCATTTAACTGAAACAGCAGTTTGAAAGAGCTGGTCAAAAGGACATATATATTGATTTACCCTGTCAGATTGATGTTATGATTGGTCGAAGACTACGTGGATTTCACAGATAGAAGATTCATCTGATAGGTGCTAACCTCTGAGTCTAATTCAATGCACGAGTCTTCCGGAAATAGAGTTAATATCTATGAAATGTTGAAATGTGACTTTAGTTTTAATTATAAATATTAGAATGTTTATTTTAAACATGTTCTAAATAGTTAGGTTATCCTTCTTGTGTGGTTGTTTGTGTTTTCTTTCTTTTCTTTTGTTATGCGATGATCGTGTATTACACGGGAGCAGATAATGTTGCTACAAGAGAGGATATACCTCAAGTTGCTCATGAAGTTATATTAGAGTAGTTATTTGATGTTATTTAGTTACATTTTAAGGATATATAAACTTTTAAATTTTAAATTCATATGAAGAGAGATTATATTTTGAATGAGTCTACTAGATTATCTTTTCGTTATGTAATATTTTATATTAAAGCTTCATGTGATTCTTGTATGATGGATGAAAATGTATTTGGTTGAGTTCAAGAGGTGGTGAATTGAATTTTAAAAGATTTTTTCAATTTAAAACAACAAAAACATTTTTCGCAAATTGAAAACCTTTACTGAATCTCAATGATCAAAGATGTAAGGTGCAGTAGGAAAATAAATCGATTTTAAGCATGAATAAATCAGTTTATTTTTTTAACAGAGAGAACAACTAATACTGCACACACACAACTGTATAATAACACGCAGTTTTAAATCACAGTATTAGAGATTGACATAAAACAGTGCACAACAACCCAAGGCAGAGTGATATACAATCAAAAGATAAACTCTAATTGCACTCTAATTAGCAATAGCTAGAATAGATGTCAAAAACTCAAGTAAGATGAATTTCAAAAATAAAAGAACCACTCTTTGAAGTTGTTTTGCAGTAGGATTATGCTTAGATATAGCGTACTGAATTAGTGATTTTGCAGTGGAAAAACGCACAGATTAATCCTCCAATTTATAGGCACCAATTACAACAATATCTAATGAAATTTAATGATACACAAATAAACCAAAACAGCTCACATATGATATCAAGTCACAAAAGAGAAGGTTCAAGAGTGATCAATACTGTAGTGGTAGGATTTGACAAACTTTACAAAGAACAACTATGAACATGCATAGGATAATCACTAAAAATAGAATAGGCACAGATTATGCAGTCCATGTAAAAACAGCTTATAGAATTATGCAGAAAAATTGGGTAAAATAGTACCAATAACAGAAGCAAATGAAAAACCAGAATGAGTAAATGAAACTAAAAGATGACTAAAATACCAATACCAATTAGGCTATAATGCTGAACATAGTGATAAATATTTGCATAAACTTTATGATAGTGGGCAGATCAAGAAATCAATCAAAAATAGAAGCCAGAAATTATGCAGAACAGCTTTCAAATCTAATTTGTAATGAACAGAACAGGTAAGAGATACAGTAGATTATTCAATTATGCAGCAAATTAACTAGGAACACAACAGTTAACACTCAATTGATGTGGGCAGTGTAAGAAATTAAGCAAGAAAGTAAGAGAAGGGTCAAGAAAAAGAGACAACCAATTTATACTGGTTTACTCTTTCTCAAAGGCTACTTTCAGTCTCCTTTCTCTCTCAGGCAAAGGAAATTCCACTAAATCAATCAATTGTACACTTACAATTAATCAAACAATTCTTACTCCCCGTAAGAACCAAGAAACCCACTAAATTGATAGACTACACCCCACAACCCACAATCAATTCAGCAAACACACAAGGCTAACTCTATAGCCCAAACTTAATACAATTGTTCAAGAATTTCACAAAATTACAATGAACCAACACAAATCTTGAATCAAACAGGTTCAAGAAAGATTGAGAAACTCCCCGATTGGTGTAACAAGAGAGGCCTTTGCATGGTCTTGAATAAATTCAATAGCACAATACTTTGGTTTAGAGTAATTCTTCAAGAAAAAGCCTAATTTCTTTACACCAACAAAAACAATCATTTCTTGGAAAAGGAACTACGATAGTAAAGCCATGAATAGGTTGAGGGAGAGAGACACAAGCTAGAGATATATAATTAACCACCAAAGTACTTTTGGTGTTACTATTTGTCAACACCCGATTTTATCCCGGTAATCTTTTAAATTAAAGCATAATAAAATAAAAATTGAATTTTTCCATTAAAAAAAAGGAAGGACTAAAAAAGAAAAGGTGGTGATTTTAAAAAATAAAATAAAATAAATAATTCATAATAATCGAAAAAACGAAAATAACAAAAAAATAATAAAATAAAAATATATAATTTAAAACAACAGAATTTGAATTTAAAAAAATAATAATAATAAATAATAAATAAATATAACAGTAAAGATAACTCTTTTCAAACTTGATTTGCAAGTTTAGAGTAAAAAAAAAATAATAATAAATAAAACAATAAAGAAAGAGTCAACTCTCTAACTTCTCACTCTCCTAACTCTACTAATATTTTCTTAAAAAAAAAATTGTGAAACTATTCAAAACAACCCACGTCCTAGGTAGATTCATTTTGAAGATTAATTTTAAAAAGTAATAAATAAGGAGAATAGGTCAAAGAGTGGTAACTTCTCTGAACCACCTTGATTTCAAAAAATAAAAAAAATAAAAAAAATAATAATGCAAATAAAAGAGGGAGAAAAAAGAACACACGTGGGGGAGGAACGAAGAAAAAACAAAGAGAGAAAGTAGAGAAGATTGATTCTCCTGTCTTACTATCCACAAACTGAGAAGCAAGGAACTTTTGAAAAGGAGACAATCATTTTTTAAGAACGCTTACAGGTATGATTTGTAAGCTTTAGATTTTCATATGGATCTTGAAGTTTGAAATTTGTAAATCATGTGTTCTTATCTTCTTGTAATTTTTTTTTCTCCATCATTTCATTTTCATATAAAGATAAAAAAATAAAAAAAAGGGATGTCCTTTCGCTCTTTATGGCATTTTGTTTTTTTTTCTTATTTCTTAAATAATAAAAAATTCATCATATTCCATCTTCCATACATTAGTCTCTATATTTTGTGCTCCCAAAACCACTCCAAAACAACCCCAAAACGACTTTCGCCGACACCGCCATTTTTTCGCGCCACCAACAACCACCATTTACCTCCATAAATAGCCACCATGTAGTCTCTTTAATCCCAACAAGATGCAGCCAAAACAACAGCCAAACAATAACCAAAACAGTACCATTTTCCCCCAAAAATAGCACCAGTTTTATCTCCAAAACGACACCACTTTACCTTCAAAACAACACCGAAACAACCATGAAAACGCCACAAAAACGGTGCAACATCGACTCCGCCGCCGTCGGCGGCGGCAGCAGCCGCCGTCGTGCCACCTCCGTCGACGACATTCATCGTCGTCGCCTGCCACCTGTCGCTGCCGCCTGCACCATGCCCCTCGCCACCGCCGCCTTCATGTCTCCATAGCATATGCCCTCAAACCCTAATGAGTTTCTGGTTAGTGGGGGTGCTCTCTCCACCCCACCTGTTGGAGCTTCCACCCCAGTTTTTTGCAATTCCCAAAATGCCCCTAGCCACTAGTTGGATTTCTGATTAGCGGATCTACTTCCTGCATCCCCATTGATTAAGTTCTGCACCCATACACATCTCAATTACCAAACTGCCCTTAACCCAATATTGAGTTTCTTATTGGTGGTGTTACTTCCTGCAACCCATTAATTAAGTTCCGCACCCACACTCTCCACAATTACCAAAATGCCCTTAACCCAAGTTGAGTTTCTTATTAGTGGCGTTACTTCCTGCACCCCCATGAATTAAGTTCCGCACCCACACTCTCCAAATTACCAAAATGACCTTAATCCAAGATTGAGTTTCTTATTAGTGGTGTTACTTCCTGCACCCCCATTAATTAAGTTCCACACCCACACCCTCCACAATTACCAAAATGCCCTTAATACAAGTTGAGTTTCATTGAGTCATGTTCCATTTTTGCATGCATGATTTCATTAAAATTAAAATGTCAATTCTATGTTGCATATAACTGTCGCATATTATTTTCCAACACCAAATTTGATATATACCTCAATCCTTAAAGCCCAGGCTTTAACCCTGGCACCGTTTCTCAAAGCCCAGGCTTTAAACCTAGCACTGTTTCTCAAAGCGCAGGCTTTAAACCTGGCACCGTTTCTCAAAGCCCAGGCTTTAAACCTGGCACCCTTACTCAAAGTCCAGGCTTTATATCTGGCACTGTTTCTCAAAGCCCAGGCTTTAAACCTGGCACCGTTTCTCAAAGTACAGGCTTTAAACCTCGCACTGTTACTCAAAGCCCAGGCTTTAAATCTGGCACCATTACTCAAAGCCCAGGCTTTAAACCTGGCACTGACGCCATTCATTTACCCTATTTTCAAACACAAGCTTTCAAAAATTCCGAAATATCAAACCAACTAACAATTTTATCAAACAAAGAACTACATAACCCTGATTCTCCATCCCTGACGGAGATACGTAGGAGCAAGGTCAAACCTTGTCGGGCTCCCTAAAACAAAAAAAAATATTCTGTTTGTTTTATCTTAATCTCTTTCTTGGGAAAATAAGTGTTTTAAAAAATATCACTCATACTACTTATTTAATTAAAGGTATCGTCTTAGGACGGGCGTTGTGGGGGTGCTAACACCTTCCCCACACGTAACCGACTCCCAGACTCAAAATCCGTTTTTGCGAACTTGCCTTATCTTGTTTTTGGTTTTCCATAGTTTTTCCTAATAAATTATGGTGGCGACTCGACTATTGTGAAAATTAAATTATTTTTGTTCGTCGTCCCCATCGTGACCTCGGTTGCGACAGATGGCGACTCCGCTGGGGACTGTTTGAGAGTCAAGCCAATCTTAATTAAATAAGTAAATGTGAGTGTGGTCTTTTGAATGTTTATTTTCCCTTTCTTTTATATATATGATTCTCTTCTTCTGTATGTATGTTGCTTCTTATCATTGCTGGAATATTGAACCCTAGGGTAGACGACATGATATATCTGCTTGGGAACTTTTCTGACTGTTTTGTAGGTGGGGGTTGGGTGCATGATTCTCCCTTCACACACACACAGATATATTTGTTCATATCATGAGTGGGGCCCTACACCCGGGTCTGAGGAATCTCAGAATTAAAAGGGGTTGTGTAGCAATGTCAATGAGGATGTACTTCCCATTCTGGCTATTGTGAGAACCCCAGCTAGAGTCTGTTCTCTTCACTTGTATGCTTACACAAGTTGTCTACCAACTGTTGTGGGTAATGTAGTGAGGGGAGTCATAGCTATAGTGGCCTTATACCTTTAGAAGTTAGGAGCTTACCTTTGTAAGTGTGTATCTAATGCCTTAGACTCCTATCATATTGAACCTTCTTTAGGGCACAAAGGGAGATATGTTATGCGCCTCTACTCTCTACCCCATTTTTTTTTTAAAAAAAGTAATAATAAAAATATTTTTATCCATTGCATTAATTTTCTCTCATACAAAGCATTCATTATTTTCATCATGACATATGAAGATTAGCTCAGGCTTTTCTCCATTGCATTGCATGCATTTCTTTTTCACACATAGTCTCAATTGTTTTCTTTTAAGGTCAGAAATTATAAATTTGTGTCTTTTGTTAAAAACCATTTAATTACGTATCAAGTACACAACTTTATAATTTCCAATTAGTTGCATTTTTTTCATATTTCATCTGTCATCTAATTCATCTTAAATAAAAACAGAAAAAGCAATAACAGCTAAATTCCCACGACATCCATATAGGACTCGCGCCAATTGTCAGAAGATGGAAAACTGGGAGCAAGCAATGAAAGCAATGCAGGACGAGATTGCTGAGTTGAAGGATAAGATCAATCAGATTCATGGCCTAAAAGATCAGTTGGGTTAGATTCTCGAACACCTAACGATCATAAGCAGCAAACCTAAAGCTACTACCAGAGATGAAGGGATTCAGTCTTCACATCCTCCTATTCTCCAACCTGGGACATTACAAACCCGAGATCTTCATCATGAAAATCGAACGAATCAAGAGTCCCTTCTGTACGGCATGCCTATAAACTATGAATCACTCTACGAGGAAGGTGTGGAACATGAAACTATACCACACGATGCCAGAGGTTAGCCAGAGTTCATTCAAGTACCACCTGGTGGTCGTGGTGAAGATGTAGTAATCAACAGAATACCGATTATTACCCAACCTAGGGCTTTGAATGTGACTTTGGGAGGTGAGCCCAAAACAGAAGTGGTAGCTCCAACTGCTGCGGTCCTTGAGGCTAATAGGGCAAAAGACAAGCTGGAAGTCCTTGAGAAAAGATTGAGGGCAATAGAAGGTGGAAGTAGTCATGAGTTCGAAGATGTTGCCGGTCTATGCTTAGTACCGGATGTGGTAATTCCCCCCAAATTTAAAGTGTCAGACTTTGAGAAGTACAAGGGGACCACTTGCCCAAAAAGCCATTCGACCATGTATTGTAGGAAAATGGCAGCTCATGCGCACAATGAAAAACTTCTGATTCATTGCTTTCAAGATAGTTTGGGAGGTGTAGCATTAAAATGGTATATGCACCTTGAACTAACTCGGATTACTTCATGGAAGGATTTGGTAGACGCTTTCTTAAAGCAGTACAAATATAACATGGACATGGCTCGGGATAGAATGCAACTACAGAATATGGTGAAAAAGAGTTCGGAAACATTCAAAGAATATGCGCAGAGGTGGAGAGAGTTGGCCGCCCAAGTAGAGCCTCCGCTATATGAGAAAGAAATGATCACCATGTTCATCGAGACGTTACAGGCTTCCTTTTATGAACATGTGCTCGGAAGTATTTCTTCAAATTTCTCCGATATTGTCACCATTGGAGGAAGAATCGAACATGGACTCAAGACTGGAAAGATAGCACAAGGTTCTCTAAGAAACATGGGTTCAATCCTGATAAGAAGAAAGAGGTTCAGGCGACTTCTACTGCACCTTATTAGGGAGGATATCGGCCACAATATCTTCCTAATTATTGGCTCTCATCTGCGTATGTTGCGAATGCCATATCGGGTTACTCTAACAATACCCCTAGGCCGCCAACTGCGTACAGGTCTCCGGTTATCGCTAATAATGCATTTCAGCCCAATGTTGGGAGTCAGAGCTCCATTCAAGCATAAAGTCCAGGCTATGGACAGAAGAATAATAATTCAAAAGGGAAGGTTGTGAATTTTACTCCCATTCCAATGACGTACACAGAGCAGTTACCTGATCTGCTAAAAAATGCACTAGTGGCTATATGTCCAGCAAGGATTATACAACCACCATATTCCAGATATTACGACGTCAATGCAAAGTGTGAATATCATGGTGGAGAGGTTGGTCATTCAACTGAAAATTGTCAAGCACTCAAATATAAAGTCAAATCTTTGCTCGACTCGGGGTGGCTTACTTTTCAAAAGCAGAAGGCAAGTGTGGAAAAGAATCCCTCGAATGTTCATGCAAATGCTTCGTCTAGCGCCAATGTTGATCAAGTGGCACTTATTGAGCAGAGGCATGGAGGACAGAGCTTTAATCATGTGCACCCTTGTCTTCCTGACGAAGAAATTGGCAATTGGGAATCTGTAGATGTACCTATGGTGTTTAGTAGCGACAAAATGTAATGTTTTTTGGTCAACCTTATTGCTTTGCCCAGAGCTTTAGGGTATTAGTTGTTTTCATGGGCTGGTTTTTAGGATTTGCTATTTTGTTTTCTTTCATTCTGAATTTGAATTGTTTCCCTTTGAGAGCGTAGTATTGCGCCTTTGCATAATAAAATCGTATTTTCATTTCTTCTTCACTTTTTCTTTCTTTCCTATTTATTTTCATAAACTTGATAATGCAGATATGTTGATGAATCTTTTGAAAATAAAAATGTCAATATCTAATACCCTAATTTTATACTCCCCTTCAATAACATAGAAGATGATTATGAAGAAGACTGGGAACCCTATCCAGAATTGTGGAGATTAGTTGAACAAGAAATAAGGGAAGTAAAATTACATCAAGTAAAGAGGTTGAAATACCTTCTCTCAGAATATTGATGGAAACCAAATCAGAAGAAGCTGAGTGGGTTCAGGCAAGATATGATCAACTCAATCTCATTGATGAGAAGAGGTTAGCTGCTATATGTCATGGGCAGTTATACCAAAGTAGAATGAAGAAGGCATTCGATAAAAAAAGTTCGTCCGCGAGAGTTGCGTGAAGGGGATTTGGTGGTTAAAAAGATCATATCTATTCAGAAGGATCGTCGCGGTAAATGGATGCCAAATTATGAAGGTCCCTATGTCGTGAAGAAGGTTTTCTCTGGAGGGGCACTAATTCTCACAAGAATGGACGGGGAAGAGTTACCGTTACCTGTCAACTCCGACGCAGTTAAAAAGTTTTATATATAATATGATTCCATAGTTTGGGGAGTGTAATATTTTTGGGTATTGAAATTTATGCGTTGAAATTGTGTTTGCATTATCTTGTGATGAAATAAAATTTTTCTTTTGAATTCTTTCTTATGCGTTTTGATTGCTAAGTATACACCATGGGTCGTCTACAAGATTTTCTCGAGGTTTGAAAGATGTCGTAGGATGAAAATAATAAAAATTGCATGATGAATCATGTTTATGGAATCATTGAATTTATTGATAAAAATAATAAAAAGATTTGACGCAATTTTAAAGTTTGGCATAAAAAAGTTTTGATTTCTTTCATAATGGCATATTGGCATGCGTGTATTGGATACCCCTTTAAGCCTTCCACCCCAAAAGAGAAAGCGATTTGCTTTAGTAACATGTTTGTTACCCATTAAAACTAAGAGTAAACATCATATTGGGGCAATCAATCAGATTTTTCAGGCGGCTACGAATTTCAAGTTCTTTTCGCTAAAGGCATTTAAAAAAAAAACTAATCAAAAAAGTAAAGAAAAAAGATAAAAAAAATAAAAGTTTGTTAGATTGAAAAAATGCAAAGGGCAATCTAAGCAAAAGATAGGATGATGGAAGGAAAAGAAAAATGACAAGTATTTGGAATCGCTGAAATTTGTTGCGGGAGTTAATCTCTCTAAAAATCAAGCAATCATAATTCAAAGTGATATATGGCCATGTTTGTTCATCCTGAAACATCAATAAAATTCCATTGCACCCTCTTTGAGCCTGAAAA
>Ga0209489_105127_pt1 | contig 23232 bp, 13 predicted proteins | sample SiratrowhiteBW_FD_187527 | JGI IMG/M metagenome (GOLD analysis project Ga0209489, IMG submission 187527) | Root nodule microbial communities of legume samples collected from California, USA - Siratro white BW (SPAdes) (version 2) | ecosystem: Host-associated > Plants > Roots > Nodule | place...
AAACAAAAAAAAAACAAAAAAAAAAAAAAAAAAAAACAAATCACTTTAGGAACAAAAATAAAATATGACTATTACATTCAATTTTATTTTTTTTTGGAAATATGATCGATTCTTTTCTGGTTTTTAATATTTTTTGGGTCGTTCAATTTTTTATTTATTTTGTATTTCATCTTTATAGTTACATGACTTCTGTCAACTTGACATACGTGATGAAAAATATGAGAGCAAATATAAAAATACATATAAGAGACAAAAATGTCTCAAATTCTTTCAAAACGCACTTAAAAGAACCAAATATAGTTACGCAGTTTAAAAAAAAATACCAAAAATTAAAAAGACAACACCATCTAAACACATTTCAGGAACAGAAATATTTAAGTTTTACACATTTTATGCATGCTATTCCTAACATTGTAACTTTTATGACAAAAAAGAAACTAAAATGATTATAAAATTTAATAAGTATTTGTTTTCAATTTATTTTGAAAAACAATAACATATTTGTAGAGTAAAAAACATTACTCAAACACGTAAAATATTTTTACACTATATAATATGAAGTAAATTTATTAAGTTTTATAGCAAAAATTATTTCAAAATCATATTAGGGATACTTTTTTATTCGAAGTCATGAAGTAAAAGTTTTTATATTGAGTAGGAATTAATTTCTTATTTGAATTAAATTTTGAAATTAAAAATTGTAAGAAATTACGTGGCGAAAGGTGGTAAACGAAAAACTACATGGGGACGTGTCAGTCATAAGTCCCCTGCATTTGGGTTTCATGCACGTGGACTGCCCTCTTACAAACCCCCACACCACTTCTCTTAGCGCGTCATCCAAATATTTAACTACATAATATTTTATTCATAATATTTGCTAAAATAATATAAAATCTTATTCATAGACAAATTTCAATATCTAATAATTGAATTTTGATTTTAATTTTAATTTATTATTATAGAAAAGTAAGTAAGAATCCCTAAAAATCAAATTCTAGTACAATTTTTCCATATTTTAACAAAATTAAAATTGTGAGAAATTTTAAAACTAAAATAATAATTAAAATATTAAATACTCTATAAAGTTAATGATATTTGAAATTTATTTTTTAATTATTTATATAAAATATAAAATATAATTAATATTATCTTTTTAAAATTATCTAGTTATTTGATAATAAAAATTAAAATTAAAATTAACAATTTGAATCCATTTATAATTAAATATATTTATTAAATTAATTATATAAAACATGGTATAATATATACAAATTTAAGAGATTAATTTCGTTATAACATCTTGTTTATAATAATTAATTGATGTAAGTTATATATTTGTTAAGTGTAATAAATATTTCAAAACTGAATAAATAAATTTAATTTTGGTCTAATAATATTTTTAAAATTTATTCCATTGAATTGAAACAATAAAGGAGCACTAAAATAAGAAAAAAAGAATAATTTTTTTGAAAAATGAAAAATATATTAATTAAACTTGTTAATATTTTACAATTTATTAAATATTATAATGATGTAAATAAATTTATCATGGTGTTATGTAACAAATGGTGTTATGTAACAAATGGAATGATATATCAAATTAAATTGCGTTGTCATGGTTAATAAGATCCCATATTACAATTATTTATATTTTAGTATAATATATTTGGAAAATATAAATTTTATGTAATGAAACTTTGTGATTTAAAGTAAATAATTCTTGGTACTAGGTTAAAAGCTAGTCAATAGTTAAAGTGTAACTCTTTCTATTTAAGAGTGTAGCATATTAAGGATTTTTACTACAAGACAATTGATGCCACCTCCAACAATTTTTTCCTCAACAATTGTTTCACTAGAAATCAAACTCTTTAACTGTGACTTGGTTAACCTGACCTATATCAGAAGACAATTATGCAAACTATAACAATCTCCTCCTGAACAATTGTTGCACTAGGAATCAAACTCATGATCTTAGTTCTGATACCAATTGTTGGAGCGAGTGCTTAGAGCTAGACCAAACGTTATAGCGAGTGCTTACAACTAGACCAAACGTTATAGCCAATAGTCAGACATAATATTTCTACTTAATAGTGTAGTAGCTCAAGTGCCACAATTCAATTATGAATTGACACACTTGGCCTCTGTCACAAGACAATTGATGTCACCCACAACAATAATATTTTAAGCTATTTAACGATGATAAAATTTGATAATACAAATTAAAAATTTAAGTTATAATGTAAGTTAATGATCTAAGTTGTAAGGACCTAGAAAATTGCTTAAGATAAAAGTGGTACAACTGAAATAGAGTATGGATATTTTAATATTAAAGTGAAAAACTTATAAATAAAAAATTAATTGGTGTGAACTCAGTTAGGAATAAATCCCAGAACCCACAACAAAAAATATTTAAATGCCTCAAGATCCCTAAATATTCAAATTGAGGATGATCTACTCAGAACCCTTGCATTGTAGAACACAACAAAGACCCTAAAGTTTGAAGAAACACCACAAGGTTGATCAACCCTTAATAAGTTTGTAAGTCCAATGAAGAACTCAAGAGAGAAACTCTCACTTATGAAATTTTTAGAATAAAATTTGTATTTCAAATTTAACTTTCTGTTTACATGTGACTTCTGACTTAAATAGACTTTTTGTTAGCTTCTAAAAGTTGACCTGACTCCTCATTAGCCCAAAAGCCTCCAAATTTAATGCAACAATAGCATTTTGGCACACCCTCAGATGACTAATTAATTACGTCAAATGAGAATACAAAAAACACAAATTACTAAGCATGACTACTCTGAGCCCTATTGAAAATTAATCAAAATACATCAAAACAAAATTTAAAATTTGTCCAAAATAATGGCTGACTCTTCAGAATTTAATCTTAGTTCAAACTAACCTATTTAAAGTTAAATTAAATCTGGTAGTGCATTATCTATGGGTCCTTCACTTCAATTGACTTATTTTTACCTAAATCTCCTTCATTTAATTTCCTCATCAACCCATATCAAATTAAGAACGTGATCAGGCTTAAATTCAATCTTAGACTTTGTTTGCGCAGTCAAAATGTCTTGAATAAGCACAATCAACGCTCTTTCAATTTTCGGGCCCTTGACCTAGAGATTGGTCGACTTGTAATTTGCAAAACATCCTTTGAATTGTTTATTTGTGCAGGTGCTTGAGGTTGGTTAAACTTCAATTCTTGGTTCTTATCATTAGTTATTCAAGTTTCATTTCAAAAGAATCATCATCTCTCTAAAATTCTTTTCTCTTTTCTTCCTTTGACTTTTCTTTAAGATTCAGATCAATTTGTTCATCCTTTAGAATATCAGAACTTGTCATAGGATTCCCGAGGAACAATGGAGTAAAACTATCCAATAAGATTTTCCATTAGAGTAACTTCATTTTCATCTCTTTTTCTTTTGAGTCAGTTTTGAGAAGTTTAGTATGTTTGAGGAAATTGGATGTATGTGGGGTTCATAAGGCAAAGATGAGTCTCTGTTAATCCAGGATCATAGAGGTATGTTCAAATCATTGATCAGGATTTTCTATCTATAGGTTTAGCCTGTTTGTGAGTTGTGGAGTTGGAGCTTTAAGTCTTATGTTTAACAACTTAAGCAGATAAGGGAACCTAACATTGGATTTCAGTAGTACCCTAAGTTAGAAGATCTAGATGTGAAGGTGACGTGGTCACGCTATTTGAAAAACCTTGCAAGGATTGATATGTTAAATTGAGTTTAGTTTCTAACTGGATTATATTGATTCAATTTGTGTATAATGTTTGAATGATATGGTATTTTGTTTTGAAAGCAAAATAGTACCAATTTAAAATATTTTATGTGTATTAATTTTATAGTTGTAAAAAAAGAAGATGAAATTAATTTTTGAAAACCTTGGCAACTTGTTTGAAAATTTGCATAAAATATGAATTATGCAGACTTGTTAAGCGAGGTAGTCTGGCTAGACAAATTTAGCTTCCAATGGATTGGTTGTTGGGTGAGCTATTAAATAAAATTTCCCAAGGAATTGGTTCGTAGGTGAACAATTAAATAAAAGATCCCAAGAAATTGGTTGTTAAGTGAGTAGTTAAATAAAAGATCCCAGGGGATTTATAGATGGGCAATCCAAACTCTCTTTGGACTTGAGAGCTTTGGTAGTTGGGCGAGCCTAATGTCGTTGGGTGAATTTTATTAATTGAGACCTCTGGTGAAGTGTTTGTTGAGCAAGCCAAATGCTAGTTGGACGAAAATACTAATTTCTAATTTTCTGTTATTTTGTTTTGATTTTTATGTTGAAAATTATTTTGTTTCATATTAAAGTTGTAATATTATTTTTTATAACATGTGATTGGTTTCTTTATAGAATAAGAAATTATAAGGTTTTCATGTTAGAAATGTTTGATTTGAGTTAGAAATATTTGAATTTATGTTATAAGATATGATTTATGATGTAGAGATATTTATTCTCAGGGTTGAAATTTCTAGGATATGTATTGAATTAGAGATTTGTCTAAACGAAGACATCTTGACTTTGTTGGTATATTGAAATCATATAGATGAAAATTATTAGGTGGTGAAAGTCAAGGGAGATCCATATGATTGATTATGCGATTTTAAAGATAGTTGGTCTAGCAGGTCATATAAATTTACCCTATCACATGAAATGACTTATTTCCTATGTAGTTGCATTGGAACGATAACACAATGAAGATAGTATGATAGGTACAAATATCTGAGTCAAATTTAACGAATGTGTCTTCCGAAAGTAAAGTCAAGTGTTCTATGATGTGTGTTAGTATGGTTATAGCTTGAGTTGTAGATTTCAATTATTGTGAAAGACACTTGATTATGTGAAATATCTGAATGAATAAGATTTAATTAGAGATGTACAATTGTTAGTGTTTGATCGTGTATCACACATAAGTACGAGATATTGCAAATGGGAAGACTCAATAGAAGTAGACTAAGGAGCTAGAAAGATTATATGTGTGTGTGTTTTAGTTATTTATTTTCTTTGAACATAATTTGTATATATGTTTTGAATCCCTACGAAGAAGGAAGTTTATTTTGAAAAATTTATAAAAGATGAATATATCCATATGTATATATGTGTGTGTATGGATGAGATAGATATGATAGTAGATAGTAAAACTATAAGAAAAGGATGCTGCAATTTTTGTGTCAAAGGAAGTTGTGTCTTAGGTGTCCTAAGGGAGATGGAGTTTGCTATATTTTTGTTGTGCATGTTGTGTATTTAGCAAATGCTTGTAATTGGTTGAGAATTTTGAGCTAATTCTAAAACTTTCTCTTGTGTTTTGTAGAATGGCTCATAAATCTCATATCTCATCCAATCGACTTTTAAGATGAACCAGATAGCTAGATCCTTTAAGATAATAGCCAAAGTCATTCAACAACAAAATATGGAAATGGCTCAAAACCATCAGGTTATTATGCATTAGTGAGAGATCTAAAAAGACTACAATGGCTCATAATTCCAGTCATCCCAACAACATTTGGGACTGATCGAGTTCATGAGACATAACCCTCCAAAGTTCAATTATAATGCCACTTCTGATTAGTGGATTAAAGAAGTATAGAAGATTTTTAAGGAAACCTCTTGTGCTGAAGATAAGAAGTTGGTCTTTGCAACATAGCTACTGTTTGGTGAAGAAAAGTTTTGGTGATTGGGGATCCAACATATTATGAAGGCTAGATCTGAGGTTATGGATTGGGAGAATTTTATAATGAGATTCGTGGAGAAATATTTCCTTGATAATTCCAAATTTTCAAAAGAAGCTAAGTTCCTTAGCCTGGAGCAGGGAGATATGTTAGTAAATGCTTATGCTACTAGGTTTGAATACTTAGCCAGATTCTACACTCAACCTACCTCTGAGGCTTACAAATATAGAAAGTTTGAGAAGGGTCTAACGAGTTAAAGAGGACTATAGCTCTTATATGTGTTAGGGATTTCTCTGCCTTGATAGAAAAATCAAAGATGATAGAGATGTTGGAGAAAGTTGATAGTAGGTGCTGGATCAAGTGCTTACCACTAGGCCAAAAATTATAGCCCATAGTTTAGGTGCAACTCTTTCTACTTAAAAACATAGTAGCCCAAGTGTGATGATTTGATTGTGACTTGGTTCACCTGACCTTTGCCACAAGATAATTGATGTCACTCATAACAATCTTCCCGTTAGCAATTGTCCTGTTGAGAATCTAACTCGTGACTTTGGCTCTGATACCAATTGTTTGATAGAACTCTTACCACTAGGGCAAAAGCTATAGCCTATAATCAAAGGAGAACTCTTTGTACTTAAGTGTGTAACAGTTCAAGCATCACAGTTCGATTGTGACTTGAGTCACCTAATCTCTACCACGAGACAAATGATGTCACCCACAACATTTGGTGATTCGTTTCCATGGCAGATGGTGTTCCAGTGGGAAGGCCAAAGCACATAAGCAAAGACCTTACTTTAGACCTCAATATCACATGACATTTGTAATTACACCATAGTCTCAACAACCACAACAATAGAGACCCAAATGTTTTTATTATGGTGGAGCACATGCAACACATAAATGTTTAGGATGGCTATTGAGCAAAGATGTTTTATACTAGAAAGTAGGGCATGTGGCTAGAGATTGTCCTAGTAAGAAAAGAGCATCGTATTTAGGTGGTTCTCAATAAGGAAGAGTAAAGGATAACAAACCCCAAGTGGCAGCCAAAGTTTTTGCATTGACAAGAGTAGAGGCTTCAAAGTCAGGTAACTTGGTTCATGGTGTGTGTTCAATAGTTGGTAGAAGTTTGAGAGTATTATATGATTTTGGAGTTACACGCTCTTTTGAGTCAAGTATTTTTGTTGATGAGTTGTGTTTGCTAGTAAGAGAGTTACATTTTAAGCTTCTAGTTTTAACACCAGCTTCTGAAAAGGCGTCAACCTTTGTAGTATGTTCAAAGTGTCCTATGATGATAGAGGGAGACAAATTTAAAGTCAATTTGATCTGCTTACCATTGTAGGAGTTGGAAAAAATCTTAGGAACAGATTGGGTATCTCCTAATACCATTATTATAGATTATGGTCAACAAAAGGTACTATTTTCTGATTCAAAAGAGTTAGAATTGATGTTTACACAATACATGTGGAATGAACTAAAAGGGAACTGTTTTACGATATTAACTCATTGGGAGTTAGTAGTGAAAATCAATTGAATGATATAACAACAGTGAGGGAGTTCTTGGATGTATTCCAAAAGAAGTACTTGGATTACCTCCTAACAGAGAGGTGAAGTTTTGCATTGATTTGGTACCTGGGGTTAGACCAGTAAAAATGGCACCATATATGATGACTCTAGTTGAATTAGTGGAGTTGATGTAAATTAAAGAGTTGTTAAAGAAATAGTTTATTAGAACAAGTGTATCTCTATGAGGGGCCACCAATTTTGTCGGTAAAGAAGAAAGATTGAGGATCTCAATTGTGTGTAGATTACACACAATTGAATATTCTTACAATTAAGAATAAGTATCCCTTGTCAAGGAATGATGGTTTTATGGGTAATATCAGATTCTGGGAAGGTTGAAGAAGTTCAAAAGACAACCTTCAAATTCAGACATGGACACTAAGAGTATGTGGTAATTTCATTTGGAATGACGAATGTCCCGAACCTGTGCATAGATTACATGAATAGGATCTTTCATAATTTCTTGCATAAGTTTGTCATAGTGTTCATAGATGACATACTTATCTATTCCAAAACTCATGAAGAGCATGAGGAGCACCTAAGGATAGTGTTGGACATACTGAGGGATGAAGAATTATATGTAAAGTTATCCAAGTGTGAGGTTTTGCTGAAGGAAGTCAATTTATTAGGTTATGTTATATCAAATCAAGGGATTTTAGTGGATCTAATTAAGGTGGAAACAATGTTATAATGGGAATGTCTTAAAATTGTCATAGAAACTAGGAGTTTTGGAGGTTTAGTTTGCTAATATAGGAGGTCCATAGAAGTTTTTTCTAGGATAGTGGTACCTTTGACATAGTTGACTCACAAGGATCAACCCTTTGCTTGGATAGATAGATGTAAGCAGTGTTTTTTAGAGTTGAAAAATAAGTTGACCAATGCACCAATTTTAGTGATTCCCGATACAGCGATTTGAACTTTGTAGTGATACATCCCACCATGAGTTGGGTTGTGTTTTAATGTAGGAGAAAAAGGTGGTGACATATGCTTCACAACAACTCAAAGTTCATGAGAAAAACTATCCTACTCATGGCTTAGAGTTAACAATAATGGTGTTTGCCTTGAAATATAGAGGCACTATTTATATGGTACATTGTTTCAAGTGTTAAGTGATCATAAAAGCCCTAAGTATTTGTTTGATCAAAGGGATTGAATACAAATGAGATGGATGAAGTTTCTCAAAGAATATAACTTCCAGTAAATATATCATCCAGGGAAGGCTAATGTGGTTGCAGATGCTTTGAGTAGAAAAACAATTTAGATATCAACTATGATGATAAAAGACTCAAAGTTGATTAATCATTTTAAAGATCTAAACTTGAGGGTAGAGTTTCATGCTAATCATATTAGTTGTGTCAAGCTAGATATAACTAATGATTATGTTGGGATGATCAAGGAAAAACAGTTGGTGGATCCTAGATTGAAGCGTATTGTTCAGTTGTTGGATACAAATCAAGCTAAGGTGATGGGAGTAGATGAAGGGCTGAGATTTAGAGAAAAATTTTGTGTGCCTACAGATGGAGAGTTGAAGAGAATGATATGAGGGTCATAAAAGTTATCTTAGTTGACATTTAGGTACGACTAAGATGTACCAAGCTTTGAATGAGTCATTTTGGTGGTCTGACATGAACAAAGAGGTAGTTCATTATGTTTCTACATGTTTAACATATCAAAAGGCCAAGGTAGAACATTAGAGACATGGATGAATGTAGTAATAGTTAGATGTTCTTAAATGGAAATGGGATAACATTGCTAAGAATTTGATTACCCATTTACCACTGTTAGTGAGAGGTCATGATGCAATATGGGTGATAGTTAATCGACTAACAAAAAGTGCACCATTTCTTACCGATGAGTTTGAAGATATCCATGGTTAAGCTAGCATAATTGTATATCAGAGAGGTAGTAAGATTGCACAAAGTACATTTCAACGTTGTATCATATAGAGATCCCAAATTTACATACAGGTTTTGTCAAACTCTACAAGATGGTTTAGGGACTAAATTGAGAATGAGTTATTCAAACAGATGGGCAATCCAAGAGAAAAATCCAATCTTTAAAAGATCTTATGAGATCATGTGTATTGGATCACTTGGGAAGTTGGGATGAGATGTTGCCTTCAGTAGAATTGACATAAAAGAATAGTTATCATGCTAACATAGGGATGACACCTTATGAAGCTCTTTATGGGAGAAAGTGTAGGACCCCTCTGTATTGGTATCAGGATGGAGATGTAGTGTTAGTAGTACTAGAGTTACTCCAATAAACTATTGAGAATGTTTGACAGATGCAACAAAGAATGAAGAGTTTCCAAAGTAAGCAGATGTCTTATGTAGATTAGAGGAAAAGGCCTTTGAAGTTTGCAACTAGGGATCACGTGTTTCTGAAAGTGGCCCCTACCAAGGGGCTGGAAGAGCCATTAGATCTAAAAAGTTGTCTCTTAAGTTTATTGGACCATATAAGGTTCTTAAAAGGATAAGTCCAGTAGGTTATCTCCCCAATTGGCAAACCATCATAAAGTGTTTCATGTGTCTCATTTGAGAAAGTACATTCCTAATCCTAGCCATGTGTTGGAGTTAGATGATATGCAAGTTAGAGAGGACTTATTTTTTGAGGCCAGGCCAGTAAGGATTAAATACCATCAAATAAAACAACTTAGAGATAAAACCATCAATATAGTGAAGGTGTTATGGTATGCTAAGTCTGAGATTCAATATGGGAGTTGGAAGAAACCATGAGAGAAACATGTCCTTATCTCTTTCATTGTAAGTTAATTTTCAAAAACAAGAATTTTTCTTGTTAGGGGGAATGTAAAGATCTAGAAAATTGTTTAAGAATAGAAGTGATACAACTGAAATTGAGCATGAATATTTTAATATTAAAGTGGAAAGCTTATGAATAGAAAAAATTAGTTCGTTAGGCTTCATTTAAAATAACCACCATGTCTCTAAAACTTTTTTCTCTTTTCTTCATTTGACTTCTCTCTAATATTCTTATCAATCTATTCATCATTTTGAAGATAATAAAAACCTATCATAGGATTCTTGGTGAAGAATAAAGGAAAGATATCCGATCAAAATTTTCATTAAAATAAGTTCATTTTCACCTATTTTTCTTTTACATCAGTTTTGAGAAGTTTTGCATGTGTGGGAGATATTGTATGCATATGGTGTTTATAGGGCTAGAATGAGTCTCTGTTAGTCTAAGACATTAATCATTAGGCAAACAGTTAAATAAAAGTTTCTAGGGGATTTGTCACTAGGTGAGCTAAACTCTCATGGACAAATTTCTTTAGTATAAACCTTAGACTTTTAGTCATTGGAAGGATTTTATTGATTGAGACCTCCAATAAAGTGTTTGTTAGGTGACTCAGATGTTTTTCAGACAAAAATACTTATTTATTAAATTATATTTTTCTTTTATTTTTGTGTTTAAGATATTTTTTCCCATATTAATTGGTATAATGTATGCTTAATTTTTGTATGAAGGAAGAAATTATATGAATTTTATGTTAGAAATGTTTGATTTGAGTTAGAAATATATGAATGTATGTTATACGACATAATATATGATATAAACATAGTTATTTCCAGAAAAAAGAATATTATCTTAAAATGTCTAGGATATGTATTGAATTAGAAATTCATCTAATAGGTTATTAGTTTCTTTATCTAGCTAAAATACTCTTTGATAATGAAAGAAATACATAATTATTTATTTATAAATTACAAAATATAATAAATTTATTAATTTATAAGATATTTATATTAAATATATAGTATTATTAATGATTTCTGTTTATTGATAGTATAAATTTTTTATATTATTTTGTGTTGGTTCAAGTTAACTCTTTTAAGTAAAACCATTTTTTGTGTTTTAGTACTTATAATAACTATTTTAATTGACATCTAAATTTGTAATGAACATCATGTACAAAAAATATAAACATTAAAATGATATATATTTAAATAAAATACTTTTAATATTTTTTCGGTAAAAACTTAAATTTCCGTATTTAATTTATATTTTAATAAATGCTTTATCATTGAAAATTTATTAAATATTTTTCATATCTATTTTTTTTACATTTCATGATCAATATTCATACAAAATAAAATTACATTCTAGACAATTTAATAATTGTGCTAAAGTAAATCATTTCAATAATATCAAAATAATTATATTAATTGTTCTATGGTCTACGTGTGTAACCATAGTTAAGGCAAAAGTAAGTAATGAACATATTTTTTATAATTTAAAACCATTTATGGTCAATATTTTTTACAGTTGGTTAATGTGAATTCTATTTTTTTTTAATGTAGTTTCATCCTTTTAAAAAGAAATTAATGTGACCTTGTTTTAGTGTTGATGTCATCAAGAGTATGTAGATTTGGCAAATGCGCACAGATACATGACATACCAACATACCATTTAAAACAATTATACAACGATAGATGAAGTCGTGTCATTGTTACTCTTTTTATATAGGTAAGTTACCTTTTTTTCTATAAGTAAACTTTTTTTATAATATAAACTTGATCCTAAATTGATTTGTATTCATTGTAGTGACGGCTCAAGATTTTAGGAGATTTAAAATAAATTAAAAAAGTGAAATGTTGTTTAAATTAATAAAATAATTAAAATTATGATATTTTTATTTTAAATTTATTTTTTTAAATTTTTGTGATATAAACTTATCTATTAAATTATCATAATAAGATTTTATTAGTTTAAGTTTTGAAAAACTCCTTTCAACTGAAATAACTTATACTGAAATTATTAACATTATTCTATATGCTATATATGCATTTGGAAGATAATTTATTCTTTTTATATAATTAAGAATGTGAATTGGTTTATCATTTTTCCAATCCTATAATCTTTTTTAAGATATTTAATTCTAAAATTAAATCTAAGCCATCAAGATCCAATAAATGATCATATTTCAAATACTTTTTAAGATTTTTCTTTCAAAAGTACACAACCCCATGACTTTAAATTTTTAATACTAAATAAAATATTCAAAAGTACATAATCTCTACTACCTTGGTTTCCTAGTTTATTAGTACAACCAATAACATTAAACAATTTACAATAAAAACATAATACTCTATCTAGATCTGTAGAATAAACGAGTCATCTTCTTTCATGTTTCTCCCCATTAGACAATTTTTAGATGTAATATGATGCAGAAAAGTGTCTTATGAGTATTTATCTTTTGAAAAATCTATATCAATTATCCTAATATGGCCTTTCTCTACTAAGAAGTTCTCAATTTTGTATTAATATCCTCCCATTGACTTGAATCGTATATATTTTTAATATTATAATCATTTTGTCTTGCAATTTCATTCTCATTATCATGAGTTTGAGAATCAGAATTGCTATCATGAGTTTCAGAATCAAAATTATTATCCTTAGTTTGAGAATCCAAATTATTATCTTTGTTGACTACTTTATTATTGTCTTCACCTATATTTATATTGTTATATTGTTACGTTGTTCATCCAAAGAAGACTCACCTGTATTTTCTAATTCATTTTTCATTTTTTTGTTTATTTTTATAAATTTATCCATAGTCCTTTTTTTGTGATTAAACAAAAAGTTCAACTCTTCCTTTCTCTTTTAAGTTTTGAATAACCTGATTCAAATCTTCATATTTGTATATTTTTATATAAAATTAAAAATTATAATATATATTACATTAGATATAACTTATAAGTATATAAAATGATACTAAATTAAAAACATAAAACCTGATTGTCAAGACAATAAAGTTTTGTACTATCTTGTCTTAAAGTCTCAAGTCTCCTATTATCTTTGGATCCTGTCCTTTGGTATGTTTTTAAATATAATTTGTAAATTCTAAATTTTCTTCCTTGAATCTACACAAATTTTTAAGATTAATTAAATAATAATGAAAAATAAAAATAAATTGTGATCAATCCATCAATCTCATATTATTTTAACCTAATAAATTGTGAGCAAACGTGAACACAAATTCTTCCTTAATCAATCGACTGTTTTAAGTTTTCAAGTAAAGACACATACATAAATGCACAATAGAAATTGGAAACAAGTTGAAATAATATTATAGAAGGAACAAAGAGACAAAAGAAAGGAGATAAGTGAAGAAGGAATGAGAGAAGTAGAAGAGTTAGATAATAAAAAGATATATAAAGAGATAAAGAGATAATATCAATATGTTATAATACAGGGAAGAGATAGAAAAAAATTAAAAATTTCTTGACTGTTTAATTTTTTTATATTATTAATTTATTATAAGAAAATTTCAAGAATATTATTCATTAAATACTATTTATAATACTAATATAAATTTAAAGTCATTAAATAATAAATATTTTTTATTTTATAATAATATATGAGTATTAAAATTTTTTAGACCTTGAAGTCTAAAAAATTGTTTTACCTGCTTAGACCTTAAACCTGATCACAAATTCTAGACCTAGTTTGACATCTTCTAAGATTGTAAAGTTTGATTATTACAATTGAAATTATAGATAGTTTATTACATCTTGACCTATATTAAGTTTGATGAACCTGGAACTTGAGCTATCTTTTTTTTAAAAAAACTTTTTGATGAGTTTAAAATATCTAGAACGTAAAACACAATCTTTAGAAATTCCAATTTACTAATGTTTTTAATATTCACAAAATAAATTATTTTTCACTTATAAAAAAAATATTACAAAGATCACACAATATTAATTTGTTTAAGATGTCGAAGATATCATCTAGTTATGTTATTAATAAGAGTAATAACATTAACAAAAATAATTAAATTGAATCATTTAAATGAAATTAAAGATTATATTGAAAAAAAATTAAGAATTACATGATTAATTACAATAAATATTGAGAAAAAATGGTATTAATTTTATTTATTTATTTAGATGATAGAAACCTAAAATCTTACGAAGAAACGTTAGACTCTTTTAGGTAGGAAAAGTAACCGAAAACGACAAAATACGGGTGTGATACACGTGCTCCAAATTCGCGTCCTGGTGCCACTCCCACAACCTTGATTAGTTGTTTTTAACTGTGTTCTAGGCATTGTTGGCTCAACCTCAAACAAAGTTCACAGCCCCACACATCAACCTCAAAGTCCTTCACACAATCATAATAACACTTCCTGCAATTACATTTACTTGCACACACAAATTGTTCCCAAAGAAAAAGAGTAACACTTTTCTCTAACAGAGACCATGTTTGTCCTAGAAAATGGTGCGAAGAAGGCCGAAGACCCAAGGCTTCAAGCCATATCCCAAGCCGTCAGAGTGGTGCCTCACTTCCCCAAACAAGGTCTTAATTTTATCATTACAATGATACTAATGTCTAGTACCAATACCAAACATAGTAATACTGATGAATGATGATGCTTAGTTACTTCCAAGTTTTTCATTTTTCAATTCTTATAAATTATGCTGCTGTTTTTAAATCAAATGAACCACAGGAATAATGTTTCAAGACATAACAACATTGTTGTTGGATCACAACGCGTTCAAAGACGCGGTTGACATTTTTGTTGATCGTTACAGAGACATGGATATTTCTGTTGTTGCTGGTAATCTAACTATGCTTTACTCTAACTTCCTCTGCATGAACCACCCTTTTAGAACTCAGAACTTAGAACCATATTTCATTTTTCTATTTTTATTTCTTAGTTATTGATAGTATTGAAAGACGAGTAAATATGAGTACTGTAGTGTATGTATGAACTTCTTTGCATGAAAGGCGAAGCAACTTTTGTGGGAAATTGAGGTTCTGCATCAGCCATGTTGTTCTTCTGTTTTAGTTTTCAAAAGGGTTTTCTTTTGGCCATTTTTTTAACGCAACTGATATATCAAATATTCTTTGTATATCTGTTCTGAGTTCTCATATATATATATAACAACTGCATGTATGTTGAAATTTGCAAGGGGAATCACTCTTTTTCTTTGTTCCTTTAAGCTCTATGTTGGGTAAGAACCGAGTGAAAGTAACTTTCTTCTGGTTCAACTTGAGATGTTCCTTTAGTAACAGTTAAATCAAACTCATGCAAACTAAATTTAAAAAAATGGCTTTTCACCACTATTTTAATTCCAGAGTCAAGGTTTTTGGAGTCTTCGTGAACAGAATTTTGACTGGATAGTTGTATTTGTCCGTAATTTTCCATAATACTAAATATTGTATTGGAGTCATAATCACTATTGCATGATAAGTCATTTTAACTTTTTAAGCAAAAGATGCATTCAATGAATTTAGCTATTCAGATGGCACTTCTAAATCATGTTCAACATCTTAATAATGGTGACCCTTTTCACTTTACACTAAATCTGAATTTAGCTATTCAGATGACACTGCTAAATCATGTTCAATTTACACTTGCATTTGCAACCTTGTGAACATGTTCAATATCTTAATAGTGGTGACCCTTCTGACTTAGGAGCTAGTAAATGTTGGCTTTTATTGGTTTACATGCTAATGCAATTGAATTGGATTGGATTATATGAAGGGGTTGAAGCCAGGGGATTCATTTTTGGTTCCTCAATTGCGTTAGGCATTGGTGCCAAGTTTGTTCCTTTGTGCAAACCTGGAAAGCTGCCAGGTATATCTGTGTTGTGTTGAATATAATTGAGCACTACTATTAATCTTAATCTGTTTTAAGTTAAAACTAGAATATACCAAAATTAGCCCAAAAGAAATGCACCTGAATGAAGAGCATTTTGGGTGGATGGGAGGGTCTATTCTGAGTGGAAAGGCCTTGTCATAGTCATATAATTTGGTTATTCATTATTACTTTAGGTGCTGTTTTACTGTTAGTGTTTGTGGATTACTCGTTCATCCAAACTCAATTGGCTCCAACTTTTGCCTTTGTTGTTCTTATATGAAGAACCTGAGCAAGTTCCCTAATGCCATACATATATATGGAATCATCATTTTAATTGGAATAGATGTTTGTGGCTGTACTGTTCTTGATCTTCAATGAGCAATCTTATCAATATACATCCACTATTTGACATATCATGATTAATTCTAGTTATGAAAACATGATATATATTAAAATAAAACATGTTACTTACTTTGAAACAGTTCATTTTCTGCATATTTTTATGGTAAATATTTGATTGATCATGTAAGTTGAAAGTAGCTCTTGGGTCCAATAGGTATTCTCATTAACAAGATTCTTAGGGTCTTTTAGCTGTGTCTATCCATTTAAACTACTACTTGTTCATTTGGTCTGCACATTCACGCCTAATCTTTGACTTGCTTCATGTTTAGGTGAAGTAATTTCAGAAAAATATATTCTAGAATATGGCACTGATTGTTTGGAGTTGCATGTTGGGGCTATTCAATCAAGTGAACGGGTGATAATTATTGATGATTTGGTGGCCACAGGTGGAACTCTATCAGCTGCAATTAGACTTCTAGGTGATTTGCTCTTGCAGGCTTTTATGATTTGAATAACTGTTTTGTTCTATATTCTTTTCTGCAAGAAAAATTCTCATCTAAATGGAATGTGTTTCTGTGGTGAGTAACTAAAGATGTATTCAGCTTTAATTTCTTATGAGTGTTGACCATCATGCACTTTAAATTAAGGTTTCATACATATGACTGTCTTGTCACACTCCTACATAGTGTAACCACTAGAAAAGATGCATGCTCAGATATAAGAAAAAGAACTTTATGAGTTAACTCTCTTATTCTTTTATGTTGTCCCTAAAATGCTGAAGTTTCTTTTCAATTTATTTTGTAGAACGTGCTGGTGCTGAAGTGGTGGAGTGTGCTTGTGTGATTGGTCTGTCTGATCTCAAGGTAATGGCTAAATTAAATCATTGGTTTTGTTAAGTTATGTTTTGCTAGCTAGTCTTAGAAAATTCCATCTTCTTGTTCTTGGCATGCTAAAGTAAAGTTCTTCACCAAATTCAAACTTTTTTTTCTCATACTATGACCAAATTATTTTCTTGTTAAGGATGTGGTTGATATAATTGATTACAAATATTAACTATACACTCTTTTTAACATATATATATAGCTTGAAACTATATAATAAATATCCATTGGTATGTTCCATGATGTGATTTCTAAAACATTATTTCTTATTTTCCTTTTCAAACGATGGAAATGAAACAAGCTATAGCCTTCTTGCAGGTACGATGCAAGCTTAATGGAAAGCCACTTTATATCCTTTTGGAGCCACGCCAGGTAGAGAATGGTTTTTGAAGTGGAAACTGAAATTGCACACTACACATGAAGAAATGGTTGCATATATAATGACCCTTTGGAGTTTGGTGAACTCTGCAATGGCTTTGTTTGGAGGTCTCACAATGTCAATTTCAAACATCCTTATCCAATGGAGGCACCTTTTGCTAATTTAGAGACGTTTCAGTAGAGGCCAAATGGTACCTTAATTTATTCTTTATGGAACTTGGTTGTTCTTATCCTATTTTTTACATATATATATTTAGGAGTTATGATTGTACTTCTTTTGGGGGCTCTTTCACAGTATACACTCTTAATGTTCAAGACAGTAAAAGTTCCTTTTCTAACATATGGTTGGATTGTGGTTTATTAATTTGACGTTATACACTGTGGTTGTGGTTGGTATTAAGAGGTGGATTTTAAATCTAATTTAAAATGAGATTTACATTTATTTATAGACTATTAAAAAGTTTCATTTTTAGGCAATGTGAGATCTCTAACACACCTCTCTCATACCGAGATTCCTCAATTCGACCGTAAAAATTATATGTAAGGGTGGTATGATAAAGGTCCGATAGGTCCAATAGCCTCAGCTGTCGAGCATGAAATTTATATATAAGGGTGATTTGATAAAAGTCTGATAGGTCCAATAACCTTAACTCAAATGTGAAACTTATATGTAAGGGTGGTCTAATAGTGGCCCAATAGTGAATGACTTGATAGGTCTGATGACCTGGTTAGAATAGACTCTAATATCATATCAGAAGGTGAACTTTAAACCTAACTCAATTTTACAAAATCGACTTATAAAATAAAATTTACACTTATTTATAAATTATTAAAAAATCTTATTTTTAGTCCATAAGAGAATAAGAGATCTCGGACGGTCTGTCACTTTTAATGTAGAAATTTACCAAACATATAATATGATAATTGATGATGATGTTAAGCGTGAAATATTTGATATTTATGGTGAAATCGTTTGAATAGTAGCATCTTGTTCTACTTTTGGATTGTTTTCCATTCATTTTCAATGATGAAAGTTCTCTTTGGACAAAACTTTTAAAAGTAAATATTAACAGAAAGTTTTGGTAAAAATGCTATCTAAAAAAGTGAGAAAAGTTGAAAGAGAAGAAGCAGATGAAGGAAATGAAAAAAATATTACATACATTTTATTCAAATGAAATCACAATAATCTGACAAAGTAAAAAAAAGTGAAGGCAAAGAAACGTCATTTTCCTTCAAAAGAAAAAGTTGGTTTCAGTTTTTGACATATAATGAAATATAAAAGAAATGTGGGGCTCCTGATGGGTGTGTAAATGAGATGATTTCGATTAAGTAAAAAACGATATTGTTTGAATTAAAAAAATAAAAAGGAGGAATAAAAGAAAATTTTGAAACTAATTGGTATATGTAATAGAATAAAAAAATGAATTGATTTGACAATTTATAAAATTACCAGAATGTTCTTGTATTAAACTTTAAATATGATTAAATGTTAAAAAATGTTTAAAAATCCAGAAATCCATTTAGAAAATAATCGTCTTTAATTTTGTAAAATAACATTATGTAAAAGATAATTTTTAAAAATTTAAATTAAAGATGAAATAAATTTTAATGTAGAGTGAAAATAAAATTTCAATACAAAATCCGAGTAATAATATTTAAGAAAAAAAAATTTTAAAAAATTTATTCTGCAAAGTAACTAAATATAAATTAATTAACTTTACGTTAAATAAACTAATATAATTACATTACTTTAAATAATAAAGTTAAATTCATATGATAATAACATTGAATCACATAAAAATAATTACATATAGAAAGAGAACCATGTAAATTATAAATCATAAATAAAATGAACAAGAATTGTAGTTATATATAGAAAGAATAACAAGACACTCATCCAAAAAGAAAAAAAATAGAAGGAAGATAATTAAAAAAAAAAAAAAAAAACTCAACACTATCCAAATTTTTAATTAAGACATCAATATCAAATATAACAACCTTCATCAATATTTTTGATAAGCCATGTTTTGCAATATCACTACCATAGTTTGATGGAGAAGATGAACTTCCAACAAACAATAAGCTGAATGAACACTGATTGTTGCAAATAAGAGGTACTCATAGAATCTCTTTCTGAATTATGCTTCCTTGAAGAATGATAATAATAAAATGTCAAATTTTGGCAAAACCAAGAACAAAATTACCATAAAGCAGACAAAACTGACATGTATCAGACATGTTAAAAGCAGCTTCCAGTTCAAGGAATGATGCCAAGGAAGTGCATCTTCATATTTTAATGCAGACTACAATCTGGTGATCCAATCATCCAAAGCAAATATTCTCTGTCACAAAAATTAATTCTCATTAATTAATACATAGGAATGAAAATTATTTCAAGACTAACTCAATATGATTAAATGTTAAGAAATGCTTAAAACTTGTTTGAGTGATAAAATTTCACTTAAGTGAAAATAGTCTAAAGATTAACTTTATTGTCAATTTTAATTTTGTTTAAGTGATAGAAATCTCGTTTGAACGAAAATAATTTTAAGAATAATTTCACAAAAAATATTAAATTTTCACTAAGTTAACAATTTTCGTTTGGGTTTTGAGAACAACTTAGCATAATTTTGAAGTTAAAACTTTGCTTTAGTGAAAATTTCAGCTTTTCCAAACAAGAAAAAACAATTATAATACTTAATTTTGTTCACATATTCAAAAAATACATTTTCATGTAATTATTTTAATTCAATATGATCAAATAAAAACTTATCTGCACTAAAACTTATTTTATATTTAAATCAAGCTATAACTCACAACTTTCAAACTAAAACTCTAAACGAGTTTCAAACTCAAACTAACCAATTTTATCATCAACTTCCACCAATAATTCACAAAATAAATCAATAATATACAATAGTAAAATCATAACTAATATATCAAAACTATCATAATATCATATTTTTATATTTCAAACTATATAAGATCTACCATTGTCATAAAAAACATCCTACATAAAATATATTATTGTGATCAAATTACATCAGACAATCTAGATAATTTACCTTAAGGTACAATAAATAAAACTAGCTTCTTTTATCTTTACGCCTTTTTTAATCAAACTTAAACTCCTAATTTGTTACTCTTACATAAAAGTTATATTTTTACATAAAGTATTTTGATCAATAATTTAAACATAGCATCACATTTCTGGATTAACAAGAATGAATTCATCTTTACTTTCAAAAACTGCACATGCAAAGTCCTACCCTAAACATGCAAACAACTTAACCAACAATCATTCAATGAAAAAGGCAATGAAAACCTTACTCAAAAACAACTTCTTATCAAATAGAAGTATTCTACTATCTATCAAGATTTCTAAGGAAAACTCAAATCTGAATAATGATGAATGATTATTTTAAAAATCTAGACAAAATTTTTTTTAAGAAAAAGATTATAATTTTTGTGAAACAAAATTTAAATAGTTAATTTTATTCTATTTATAATTTTAGCATTTAAATAATAAAATATTTATATTTCATCCCAATTTAACTATTCTTGATCTGAATCAAGACTCTTACATATTTTAATCTTATTCTAAGTATGTATAAAAATTAGAGAATGTTTTGATAACCACAAACCATTAAACCTATCTAAATAAAAATGTGTTTTCACTAATAACGCATGAAAAAAAAAACAAACAAAAACTAAGTTTGTTTGAAATATTATTAAGCTAGAATGGTTTTTGAGTATTTTTTTTTTCCAGTAGAAAGCTTTAAGTTCTTAGAAAAAATATTTTCAAAAGTGTTTTTAATAATTTGAATTCCATGAGGTACTACATTCTTATTATTAAAAATATAGTTAAAAGGAATATAATTAAAAATAAAGTGTGTGTGCGTGCATATATGTATGAGTGCATGTGGTTGTGTGGGTAGGTGCATTTAAAATTATTAATTTATCTTGTTTTTAAATTAAAATTTAATACATGTTTAAAGAATATTACTGTATTGGTTGATAGTTTTTATAATTATTACATTAAATATGTATTCAATGAATTTTTTATTCATTTTAAATATTTAAAGTGTTTCTTTTTCTAAAAAGATAAGAAAAAAATAAAAGTATAATTATAAAAAAAATATTAAACGGAATGTTAAGTTAAGAGGAAGGATGTTGGTCAATATTAAAAAATATTAAGAAGGACCCAATAAAGTATGAAATATTAAGAAGGGTGAATTGTTATAAAAGTTTCTTAAAAAATAAATTCTCTTTATTAACTCTTTTTAATTAGTCTACAATAATATTGAAGATAATTTTTTTAATAAACTTAAATATCAGGAAATATAAAAAACAATATGGAAAGTTAAAAAAGATAAAACAAGAACACCAACAATTGATCCATTATAATTGAAGTTTCAATCTAAACAACTTAAATGAAATTGTTCCACTATTCTTAAAATAATTTGTGGAATATAATGTTTATAAATTTTATCTGTTAAGAAAGCTTCACAAACTTTTAATTATCAAATTAATATAAAAGAAATGTTAATAAAATAATGTATTATTATAAAACACAATTATTTATATTTTTTAAAACAATTTTAGTAATATATATATATATATATATATATATATATATATATAATATCAGATACCAAGGCTCCAGACAAGAAAGTGGTTTTGTTTGTAGCATCATGATTGAATCGTGTATCAAAATATGCATTATTTCTCTTCATTTAATAATCTAAGAGAAATTTGCTTCCATTTTTTTATCAAGACTTTGCATTCATAATTTCGAACAATATTAATTCTTACATAAAATATCTAATCTTTTATATTATCGTTCCAATAATAATAATTTCATTCAAATGAGACGCAAAAGCAAAACTTCAAAGAAAAAATGAAACCTCTTTAAGAAGAATCAATGACATTAGTTAGATGAGTTTTAATAGGAAAGAAATGTCTAAGAACCAATTAAGAAATTATGCTTAAAACAACTATATGAAAAGAAAATATATATTGTCAATACTTAGAAAAATATCAATCTTATATATAAGACTTTTAATAATGTAAGAAATTATGCAATTTCAACCAAATATATTAGAAATTGTTTATGAATTCATTCACATTGTTAAATGTCCTTTAGTTTGATAATAGGATTTGGGTGATTAAGATATGGATAATTCATTTCACCCTTCAAATGCATCATTTAATGCTTAATAAAATTTAATTTTGTAAGAAAATAGATTTTTGTAATGCTTGGACGACCATAAGATAAAAATAATGATAAAAACATGGTTTTCTTTAGAGTTTAAATTTACTCTTTTTAATTTTTCCCATTTTTTTTGTTAACGATTTTCCAGCAAGTATACTGGGTCCACAAGTAATATAATGAGTAAGAGAGTATCGTATCCTCAAGGAACGAAAAGTGTAAATTAACTCAATATTAATTGTATTATGAATAAAGATTTAACAATAATTTGTTTTGGTAACTGAATATAAAAAGTAACTTAAAACGCAATTAATAAAGATGAAAAATCAATAATAATAACAACTTTGGAATTGAATAATAATATTCTCCATTCTCATGTACTCTTAACTGAATTTAATATTGTCTTTTTCAATTATCAATCTGCACAAATAAAAGTATTTTCAACCTGATTTCTCTAGCATTGAATTTCATAAATTAAAGTATCTAGCTCTATTCCTAGTTACCAGATTAATTTAATTAGCATTAAGATCAATTGCTATGTGCAGTCATTACTCTATAATTCAT
>Ga0209489_105128_pt1 | contig 23228 bp, 12 predicted proteins | sample SiratrowhiteBW_FD_187527 | JGI IMG/M metagenome (GOLD analysis project Ga0209489, IMG submission 187527) | Root nodule microbial communities of legume samples collected from California, USA - Siratro white BW (SPAdes) (version 2) | ecosystem: Host-associated > Plants > Roots > Nodule | place...
ACTCAAAAAAAAAAAAAAAACAATTGATCTAATCAGGTATCTTGATTCGATCAAATAATATGGACTCAAAATATGACAATCCTACATTAGTTTAAAGATAAAGTCATCGTAAATGTCAAAATAATTACCGAAACTTAGGAATTAAAATTATATGATAACTATTTAGTAAATAATAATCATATTAAATAAAATACAGTCTAAAACATAAAATTATATTTATAGACTTTTTAAACTTAAGTTAATATTTAAATTTAAATTACTTATATATTAGATTAGGTTGTTCGGATCAATTTAAGTTATTCAGATTTATAATAATGTATTTATATATTCAACTATAATATATTTTTCATATTCTTCGGTATTAGTGTACATATAGCATAACCTTACTTTTCTTTAAGTAAGTTATTTTAAAAAAGAAAAACTAGTCAATTACTATCTCATTATCTTAATGAGGTGGTGTCGTTTTTTCTTTTCTGCATTTGATATTGTATCTACCAAATTATCTATTCATAAATAAAAAAGAGATTTTTGTTAAAAAAACAATATTTATTGAAATGTTTAAGAAAATAAAATTTTCTGAAAAACCTCTTATCTACATCAATTATTTCATAACTAACTTGATGGATAACTCTAGACATTCACTCATCACACGCAATAGAGAAAATGATTTGGCACAATAACACGTGATCAGTGATCTGCTGGCTGTCGAATCTGCAAATGGATAGGATTTCAACTTCTTTTTATACAAAAATGGTGACAAAGAATCAATCCGTAGCAGTGATTTGGCATACAAAAAACAAACATTCCTGTCGTCAACAATTCCTTAGGTGTCAGTGGTGTGACAACATTTAAAATTGTAAAAGTCTTCAAAAATGTTTATTTTTTAATTAATCACTCTTCAAAAAAAATATAAGTAATAATCATTTCATTTCAACAAAATCTAAACAAAATTATACTTAATAAAAATATTTTAAACATTTAATATAACAACAAAATTATTTTGTAGAAAGTTAGTCAAAAAACATTTGGAATTAGCCATGTAGAAGATTTTGGTTTATTCGTAGAAAAATTAGACCTTTGATTATTGGATGACCCCTAGTTTAGAATTTGAGGATTTGTGTCAAATAATTAATAACTTGGTTTCTAAGAATAGGTTAATGTTGTTTGGTATTATCTATCCTATTGCAATTTTGTGTCGTTGCTAAATCCACCCAATTTCTTTTCAGCATAACTTACTTCTATTTTCTCCCTATATATATATAAATATAACTTCTATAAAATTAATAACAAAAGTAATCAAATCATTTACATATATAATTTAAAATATACTATTGAACTGACACGAGGCACGTCTAGTAAAAAAAATGTAAAAAAAAAAAATCCTAACATTTCATAAAATTGGGTTGTAAATAATGTAGGTCCAATAAGCATATATTCACTTGTTACAGATTTATTGATTTTGTGAAGGATAAATAATCTGTTAAGATCTTTATAATCGAAAGAGAATCAAATATTTCATATTTCAAGTAACTCACATTCAAATATTAATTCAATCAAATCTTTGAACTGGTAGGTAAAATATTAAAATGTAGTTATACAATCTAGGTATAATTTTAATACCAAAATATTTTCTAAAGAAAAGGAAAAATAAATAGAACAAACTTACCATGAGATAAAGAACTGAAAAGTTCTATTTGAACTAGCCTATATAGTCATTAAAAAACTTCCCTAATTAAAATATTTATCAATTAATCTAAAATTGTGTGAATATAATCTAAGTAAAATAAAATTATCTATTTAAATTTGTAATATTTATGTAAAACTATCATAACTACCAACTCATAACACTATTGTTGCCATATAATAAACTTTTCTTAAACTTCATATTAGCTAATTTCTTAATATAATCGACTTTGATCATTAATGAAGTTAGGGTTCTTTCTTACAACATAGTTTATTGTATAATACACAAATTCAAACAATTATTCATAATTCATCCCAAATTTATGATCTCACATTTATACATTTTCTATCATTCTAAACAATTTCTTCCTACAATATAATTCAAGTTAAATAAACCCACATATAAATTAAGTATACAATTCATTATTTTATTTTTCATCTATATTAACATGCATATTCAATCAATTACAAAAACAAAAAGAAAAAATTCACTTAAGCTAAAATAAGGTTGAGAGTAAATATTAAATTTTAATTCTATTTTTGCTTAAGCGAAAAATTCTTTATTTGAATTAAAATTGTGTGAATAGTAAATATTGAGCTTTAGTTCATTTTTACTTCACTTGAGCAAACATGGAGCCTAGAGCAAAGGTTAGGTTTCTGTTTTATGTTTTTGCTTGAGCAAAAATCAGAAAACAAGACCAAATTGATTCCAAAAATTTTATCCAAAATCAATTTATCAATTATAACTTTCAAACAAATTCAAAATTATTAACACAATCATAGCTCAATTATCTTTCTCTATTTATTTTAATTCAATCTTGATCATCTTAGCTCAATATAATTTTCACTTACATTAAACTCAAACTAATTTTTAAAAGACTATAAAAATTTAAATTTACTCATCTAACTATATTTAAAACTAAGTTTAAGAAATTTCGCACCTTAATATAAATAATCTAACCACTATATTAACATTTCACTATTTCACTAGTGTTGAGTTTAAATTACTCCAAATAAAACATGAATTAACTCAAATCAAAATTCCATCCAACTTAAATTCAAAATAGCACTCTTACCTTAAAACACTATTATATCTCATAAAAAACTATAATCAAACAAATCTCCAACTCCAACGTAATAATTAATCTATTATTCTAGTAAACTCTCATAACTAAAACCAAATCCTATTTCAAATCTCATAATAAAACATTCGAAAATAACTTTCTATTTCAAATCAATCATAATAAAACCTTTAAAGATAACTTTCTTTTCTTATGTGTGAAATTTTACTCTCAAATAATTTCTAGTTCAAGTAAGGGAATAGTTTTAAGTAAAGAAACACTTATTCTAATTGAACAATTAATGGAATGAAAATAATCCTTAACCTTCAACTAGTGCAAGGTGTAATCCAATTTTGAAATAAAATAAAATTTAGAAAAATAAAACTAAGAAATAATATAGAGAGAAACTATAATAAATTTAGTTAAGTTTTTAACTTTGACATTTATACTATATTATATATATATATATATATATATATATATATATATATATATATATATATATACTGTGTTTATCACAATAAAAACTATATTTTAATCCGTTTTTATCTAATTATAATTTTAGTCATTATTATTAATATTTTATACATCAATTACTCAATTTAAACTTGAAAAATTTATATTTTGTAACAAAGTTCATTATTTTTCAATAAAAAAAAAGTTTCACCTATATCATCGATCAGTGACGACTTAAGACTTTAGGGAGCCTAAAGGAAATTAAACAAATGAGACATTTTTTAAATTAATAAAATAATTAAAATTACGATATTTTTATCTAAATTTATTTTTTGAGTTTTTTGTGATAAAAAATTATCTATTAAATTATCATAATTTATTTTATTTAAAATATTTTTTTTCAATAGACAATGAAGCTAATCCTTTTAATCTTTGATAAAACATTGTCGGTTTAAAATAATATTTCATTAGTTTAAGTTTTGAAAGAACTCTTTTCAGCTTAAACAACTTATACGGGGATTTTAACATTTAGAAAATAATTTATTCTTTTTATATAATTAAGAATGTCAATTGGTTTATCATTTTCCAATCCTATGATATCCTGAAAATAAATCTAAGCCATCAAGATCTTACAAATTATCATGTTTCAAATATTTTTCATGGTTTAAGCATTTTTCTTTCAAAAATACACAATCCAATGACTTTAATTTTTTAATACTAAATAAAAAACCAAAAATATCTTCATAGATTTTAAATTGTTCAAATTTATTTTGGTGTGTGATAATTGCTTTATCTATAATATATAAAAAAATAATCAATTTTAAATGACTCTTGAGGTGATTTCATAACTTCATTATCAATATTTTCATCAAATTGTTTCTTTTTCCCACTGATTCAGACTGATTCATTTTTTCACTAAACTTAGGTTCTATATCCATCTCATTTTCTTTGGCAGAAATAAATGTGTTTTTCAAAATCATTTTCTCTATACGTTTCAAAAGAATGAAAGAATAACTTTTAATTGTTCTAAATTTCTAAAGCTGTTCATTGAATCTGCACAAATTATTTTAAAATTAATTAAACAATAATAAAAAATAAAATAATATTGAGATCTATTCATTAATATTATTTTTACCTGATATTGATACAATTAGAAAGGAGTAACAACAAACACATAAACTCTAATTTCTCAATCTCCTGCTCCAAGTCTCTAAATAAAGACATACATAAATACACAGTATAGAACAATAAAAACAAATTTGAAATTAGAAAATGACCTAATGACAATCAAACACTCAAATTGAAACAAATAATATGAAAGAATCAATGAAAAGAGAATAGTATGGAAGAACCAATAAAAGAGTTACAGAAAAGAAAAGATATAAGTGATTTCAAAAATATTATTCATTAAATAATATTTATAGTATCAATATAGATTAAAGTCATTAAAGAATGTTTATAATATTTATGTAAACTTAAAGTAGGTTAAGATATTTTAAATTTTTAATTAATTTTTTTAGTGTAATTTTAAAATTAAATATTTTTTTATTTTATAATAATGTATTAATATTAAATTTTATTTTAGGCCTTTAAGATCTTAAGATTAAAGTGGTTATTTTATTTATTTGGATCTTGAGTCAGTCTTATCATGAATGCACTTTTATTTTTCTTCTTCATTTTAATGTTATGTATATTAAAATGAAAAAAATAATCTTTATTTGATTTTCAATTTAGTTTATAGCACAAATTTATTAACAACTTTGAAAAAACAGTTTAATAAAAGCAATCGGTTTACAAATAAGTTAAACAAGTAACTTTTAAAGTTTATAGTTTTCTTTCAAATTATGTTTTAGGGTATAGGGTTTAAACTCAACATTTAAATACTCGTTTATTTATTTATAAGTTAATTAATTGTTAGGATCCGAGCTGAAAAGTTCACGCTATCTCATGCATATCCCTATATCATAATATATGAGGAAAAAAAAAATTGTTATGATCTGAACTGAACAGTTCACGCTGTCATATTTCTCATCCATCCATATCCCTATGTCATAATATTACGAATTTTGCACGGAATTGCGACTCTTCCATCTCGCTTCAGTCTTCTCTCTTTCTCCCTGTATAAGCAAAAGGGTGGTCTTTATTTGGGCAAAAGATTTTTGGGATTCATCAAAGTTTTCTCCTTTCTGAAAAATAAATAAATTTGACCCAAAGTGGTATCAATACCTGATAATACTTGCACTGGTTTTGGATAATGATTGTGAGGGATGAAAATTGCGGTGTTGATTCGGGGGGAGGAGGAAGATGGTTTAGGGGTTTTGGAAGCTTGATTAGGAGGAAGCAAGTTGATTCTGTTCACGCCAGGAGACATAGCCAATTGGCTAGGAAATTATCTGCTGTTGATCTCGTTGGAATTGGTAACTACTGTTCAATTCCTAGAAGGAAGAAAGAAAATTAGACTAATGATTGTGATTGATGAATTCAGTAAAAGGACATTTGGAGAATCTGATGTTGTAGTTTGTGCTCATGTCTGTTCAATACTACATTTCTTTTTAATGTAGCAAGCCATTTTGAAAACTCATTTTCTGCTTCATAGTGATTTCATATGGATTTGCAATAGCCTTACTGAATTTTGGTGAATAAAACATCAATTTCGTTCTCATACTATCCTCTCTCTTAAATAGTCTCTGAAGTATTTAATTAATACTTAGAAGTATTGATTATCTGTCTCTTTAATCCTTAAGTTGATGTATCTCTCTAAAATTTAGCAACCAATTTGAAGAGCTTTTAAATATTTGGAGGACTACTTTGCATGAATTCGAATACTTCTAAGACTGCTTGAATAGTTTTTCTTCTTCTTCTTTTTATGTGAGGAACCATTTAGGAGAGAGAGGAACAGTTTAAGGATAAAATTGATTATTGACTTGATTTTTTGTTATAATCAAGAAACATTGTGGCCTGGTATGATGATATGAGCAGTTGCTTACTTTTAATTTATGTTTTCTCTAGTGTACTTTTGCTTTAGATTCTTTATAGCAAACAAAAGATTTACTTTCCAAGTTAGCTGATCATTCTTTAAAATCAGGGGTTGGAGCTACCATAGGAGCTGGAGTGTATATTCTCATTGGAACAGTTGCCAGAGAGCAAGCAGGACCAGCACTTGTGTTATCACTTCTCATTGCAGGAATAGCTGCTGGACTGTCAGCCTTTTGCTATGCAGAGCTTGCATGTAGGTGCCCATCTGCTGGCAGTGCTTATCATTATACATACATATGCATAGGAGAAGGGTAAGTTACAGCTTTGCCCATCTTGGAGCAAAAGTTTAGGTATAATGGTTAATTGAACTACTTACGTGTATATTTTGTCAAGTTATCAGCACTTTAACAGAACTATGTAGTGCTCTACTGATGCCAACATTAGGTTTAATGGTTAAGCAATCTACTCATGTGTGCTGAAAATATGTTTTGTGAATTTAGCAACTTATACTGTGAATGGTTATGTTTTGTTTATTTATTTTTCATCATAGTTAGTGAATTCACGATTTAAACATTGCTATTGATCTCAGGGTGGCTTGGTTGGTCGGTTGGTCTCTGATTCTAGAATATACAATTGGTGCTTCTGCTGTTGCTCGTGGCATAACACCAAATCTGGTGTGTTATACTATTTTCCCAGTTTTTAAACTCTAAACTTTGTTTCTTTTTATGTTCATGGCATCATTGTAATTAGGAATGCACTAAAGATGTAGTTGAAAAGGTACAAGTCTTGGGGAATCTGGAATCACAAATTGGTTGACATGGTTATCCTGATTCGTGAATGTATTTAAATACTTGGTCTACTTGATTACAAACTTATTTTGTGATCTGCTTGGAGTTTTTACCCATGATCTTAGTAAGAAGGTAGAAGAGGAAATCCTGAGAAAGACCAAACATGGTGCTACCACTGCAAATATTTGGGTTACATGATCTTTATTTTTTATGCAGACTCCAGAGAATAATGAAATGAAATCAGGTGACCTTTTGCCAAATGATGTGGTTGTCATATTAAGATTTTATGTTGAGGGAATTCCAAGCACGGTTTATATCAAATTTTCACAAAACTTCAGTGGATAGAAACAGTGGACAAAACATAGTTCTATCATTTATTCATTCTGGAATTTATTTTAACAGTGAGAACCTGTACTAGAGGGACGGATGTTTAAAGTTTGAACCCAGATCCGCTTAGTGAACTGTGATGCTAAGTTAGAGAACTACTTACCTGAAAGGATAATCTATATGGATACACTGATTCAGTAGTTAAAACCAAAGGTTGCACATATGAGAGATTTCTTTCTTTATTCCTTTTATTGATGTCATCTTCATTTTTTGTATTTTGGCCTGCTTTCAATCATACCCAATTATGATTCTTTGTCATTGTTATAAATAAAAAATATGCTATGGTAACTTCCTACACTGTAACCATATTTTTCCTTAGGAATGTTCCTTTTTTTCTAATTGGTGACATATTTACTCTATCCAACAATTGCAACTTAATTAACAATTTGCTTTTTTGTATTAATTCTGTTATTGACTATTTTAGGCCTTGTTTTTTGGTGGAGAGGAAAACCTACCTTTATTTTTGGCTCGACACACATTACCGGGTCTTGGAATTGTGGTTGATCCATGTGCAGCTGCATTAATTCTTCTTGTTACCTTTCTCCTATGCCTTGGAATCAAGGAGGTATGGCTTTTGAAATAAAATATATACATAAACAGCAGCTTTCTTTTCTTTTGTTTTTCACTTACCTATTTTATATAACATTAATGTTTCAGAGTTCAATGGCACAATCTATTGTGACAACAGTAAATGTTGGTGTCATGCTTTTCATCATTTTAGTCGGTGGATATCTAGGTTTCAAGTCTGGGTGGGTTGGATATGAACTCTCCAACGGGTAATGGGTGTGTTTGTGTCTGCAATGTTCAGGTCATTATCTATATTGCGAACCTCTTGTGATATCATTGAAATTTATCTTTTATTTCAGGTATTTTCCTTATGGAGTGAATGGGATGTTTGCTGGGTCTGCAATAGTTTTCTTTTCATACATTGGTTTTGATTCCGTGACCAGCACAGCTGAGGAGGTAAAAGTTGACTTGGGGAACTAACCTTTAAGTCGTGTGTTGTTTGTATTGGCAGAACCTAAATGCAAGGCACATCAAATTAGCATACATGCATTGTTATTTGTTGAAGAACACATCTAATATTTTGGATAAAATCCTGACTTTTACAGTAAAACCTTTTCACTACTCTAATCAGTCTGAGTATTTCTTTGAAGCTGTCACATTCTACTAAAACAGTGGTGATTGACACTCCTTTCTTATTTATTTGCTTGGGAAAGTTGATATATAAGCTTGTGGGCAATTGTTGGTCTCTCTAAGGAACACAAAAAAATGGAAATAAAATTATTTGTAGAAGATCTATAACTAGTTATTTCCATGTGTTGTGGCTGGCTATATCAATATTCCTGTCTGGTGGTTCGAATATCTCAAATGCATCATGGCCTTTGGATTTTGGTCTTGTGATTAACAATATTCACTTGAAGATTATTATGTCAATGGATTTTGTTTTTTTGTCTTGCAGGTGAAAAATCCTCAACGAGACCTGCCAATTGGCATATCAATTGCATTAACTATATGTTGCATTCTGTATATGCTTGTAGCTGCAGTTATTGTTGGTTTAGTACCATATTATGACTTGAACCCTGATACCCCAATTTCTTCAGCATTTTCTACTTATGGGATGGAATGGGCAGTGTAAGGTTTGCTGAAGCACACTATTTACTTGTTAGAGTACATGTCTCATGAATATTATGCTTCATCCTCCATTTTACCTCTGACAGGTATATAATAACAACTGGAGCTGTTACTGCTCTTTTTGCCAGTCTGCTGGGTTCTGTTCTTCCTCAGGTACACAAACGAGCGTTTAAGATTATTTATTTAGCATATCTAAATTTATTTATTTAGCATATCTGTTGATTATTGTAGTTATGATTGTTAGATTTTGGTTTTGTTTTTTCACGACCTCAAAAGTTACTTTTAAACTTCATTTAAGCCCTAATTTGTTATTCAATTATTTTGTTGTCATTATGTACATCCTGCATATTTTGGTCAAATAAGAGATGAAAGGCTGTAACGGGAAGTCAGCAAACAAGATTCTTAGTACACTAATCGGAAGCTTCCTATGTGTCTTTTACTCTCCAGTAGAGTAATTGTATCCTCTTGTTTAGCAATTCAATTTACGTGTTCCCTTTTTCATATGGTAAAAATATTAGAAATAACTTATTCATATATATAATCTGAATCTGATAATTAAAAATATTATATGACAATGTGTTTCAATGATGTTGTCTTTGCTTTATATCATATTCCCCTTTCTATTATTTAAAAATAAAATTCTGATGAAATAGCTTTATTTTTCTGGCACAGTGATGTTCTAACATTGGTGTAAGGTCATATTTTGACTAGCAAAATGTTAGGCAGAAAGATCATGAAAAGGAGGAAGTTTGGAGAGTTTATCATAGGAGGAAATTTAAAAATAAAGAATGAGGTAGTTAGGGTGGTGGTGTGTGTGTTTGTTTGGCAGGAAAGGTTGTTTGTTTTGTTAGTCTTTGAGGTTGGTCTATATAAAGACCAACCTTATGTTTTGAGGGGGACATTTTGGATGCTTTTGCATTTTGACAGGGTATTCCTGTGTGAAAGGAAATGTGTTCCTTTGTAAACTGGTGTTGTTCTCATTTGTTTGAGTTGAGAATAATAATAGAATTCTTGGTGTTCCTGTTTTTACGATTGTTGTGAGAGTTTCTTGGTTCTTTTCGCGGGAAGCCTAACACAAAGTCATGATTCATTTCTAATGCTTTCATCAACATTGCTAGTAGTATAAACATATCTTTCTTTCTCTTTTGAGTTGTTTCTTAGATTTAATCTTTTGTACAAATTGCATGACTTCCATAAGAATAGTGTGAGTTACCATGTCTTTATTTTGTGTATAATTTTTTCTGCATTTACAAGTGTCAGCATGTATAGCAACTAATAGAGGTATCTTTTAATTGATTCTTGAATATCGTATACAAATATACATGTCTACTACGAATTAGATATGCTGCAAATATAATAGTTATTATAAATTATGTCTCTTGCACATGTTAAATATATCTTATGTTTTGCAGCCACGCGTCTTTATGGCAATGGCTAGGGATGGTTTATTGCCTCGTTTCTTCTCGGACATCCATAAAGGCACACAGATTCCTTTGAAAAGTACCATTGTCACCGGTGTCTTTGCAGCTACTCTTGCATTCTTTATGGATGTTTCCCAATTAGCAGGGATGGTGAGTTAAGTATTAACATATTGAGATGAAAAGAGACATATCTTTCATAGAAAATTGTAAACATAAATTGATATATTCATTGCTTTTGAAATACAGGTTAGCGTGGGAACATTACTTGCATTTACCACAGTTGCAGTTTCAGTTTTGATAATCAGATACGTTCCACCTGATGAGGTACCCATTCCGTCTTCACTTCTAACATCTGTTGATCAATTATTGGGGCATTCTGGTGGTCATATTGGGGAAGATAGGGCCACAAGTCCTGTAGATCCTGCTAGTTATAGTGAGGATAGCCATCTACATGACAAGTCAGAGGCTCTTCTTGGACACCCTTTAATCATACAAGAAATAACCAAAGGTAATTATTGTTTGATTCTTCTGCCTTTATTGGAATGACTTTTAGAGAAAATTCAGAGGGTAGATGTATCTTCATATATATATATATATATATAGTGTTAAGAATGTAATTAGTCATTTACTGTTACAAAGTTGTTAATCATTAGCTGTTACAAATTCTAGGAAATTAGGATCACTGATACCTGATTATTAGCCAAGAATTTAATGTATTTGATTCTGTAAATTAGTATAAATACATATTGTGTAGTCTACATTAGACTAGCAACACCCTCTATGGATTGAAGCAATCTCCCTAGGCATGATTTAATCGTTCTAGTTCTGCCTTCATATAGTTTGGCATGACTAGGTGTGAGGCTAATCATTTTGTCTTCTCTCTCATTCTTCTTATGGTATTCGGCACCTTAAATAGCACCTTTTTCATTGTAGTTTCATACCAAAGATTTAGGTTCTCTCAAATATTTTTAGGCATTGAAGTAGCCCAATCTTCCTCTGGCATTGTCATTAATCAATGTAAATATGCACTAGACATTCTCATTGAAAGTGGTAAGCTTGATTGTTGTCCTTGGGATACTCCTACAGATACCAATATAAAGCTTCTTCCAATTCAAGGGGAGCCATTGAAAGACCGGAAAAGATATCGATGCCTGCAAGCAGACTCATTTATCTCACTATCACCAAACTCAGTTAGTGTAATAAGTCAATTTCTAAATGCCCCTTCTGATAGCCATTGGGATGCTATGACACGTATTCTTCTATACACAAAAAGAAATCTTTGGGACAAGGATTATTGGCAATACTAAAACTCACTTTTGATGTGGGATTGGGCAAGATCACCATCATATAGAAGATCCACTTATGGGTATTGAGTTCTTATCGGAGGAAACCTGGTCTCATGAAGAAGCAAAATGCAAAACATAGTTGCTAGATCTAGTGTAGAAGCAAAATATCATGTTATGGCAGCAGCCACTTGTGACCTTACCTAGCTTAGGCAACTACTACAACAAATAAAAGTTGGGAACATCCATGAAATGAAGCTAATTTGTGACAATCAAGTTGCACTTCACATTGCATCAAACTTGGTCTTCCATGAAAGAACCTAACCAGAGATTGATGGTCACTTTGTTAGAGAAAAGGTGCTCTCTAGAGAAATCATTACTGATTTTGTCAATGCTAGTGTCCAGTTGGCTGACATGTTCACCAAGTCCCTTAGAGGCCCCCGGTTCAGTACATTTATAACAAGCTTGGTGTATATGATATATATGTTCCAGCTTTTGGGGGAGTGTTAGAATGTAATCAGTCATTTATTGTTACATATTTGTTAATCATTAGCTGTTACAAATTCTAGGAAATCAGGATCATTGATCCCTGATTATTAGGCAAGAATTTAATGTATTTGATTCTGTAAATTGGTATAAATACATACTATATGGTCTGCATTAGACAAATTATGTATAGAACACACCTTTTACAGGTTATGATTTATATAAAATGGGATTGGCTTTGTAAATTAGTTAGGCTGACTAGAACATTGACAGAAATAATCTAGCAATATTTTTGAATCATTTGATTTGATGCAATTAGAGTTTGTAAATGTGGACCACCCGAGTTGATGGGGATCCGCTAATTGGCTCAAAAGAGTATCTTGAAAGGTCAATGAACAGCCTAATACTCACGTTTTTGTTTTAGATTTTTTTTGTATCTTCTCTCTTTTTTAAGCAATTCAATTTTAAAATTTTCAATCTCTATTTCAGATACTGGCAAAACTTCCATTTAATTCCTTAGGTACTTTTAGTATTGTTTTCAAATCAAAACCAGTTTCATCTTAGTAATCAGTGTAATTAAGGTGATTTTAAAGGTCAAGATTGATTACTCGAGTGAAAATCTAATTCTGATCGGAAAACAGCACCAAAAATACTTTAAAAACTCCACCTAAGTTATGTTCAGTTTCAATCTTAGTAATAAATTTTCTGCAATAATGTTTTGGTATACATTGGTACTCTTTGTATCAACCTTTGCCTCCGCTTTCTACTGATCTGCCTAAGTAAATTAACAAACTTAAGTTTGGAGTTGATTTTACAGATGAACAGAATGAGAAATCTAGGCGAAAACTTGCTGCATGGACCATAGCCATTCTATGTATAGGGGTTCTAATTCTTACCAGTGGGGCTTCAGCTGACTGGTGTCCCAGGTCTGTCAACTTTGACAATCCTCACTAGTGTTGAAGTTATGGTGCAGATGGTATTTTTTTTAAGAATGCTAACTGAATACTGCATATATGTTTTTTTGCAAAAAAAAAAAAAATGAGTTAATAATTTGATGACTTCAAATTCATGTGTTGTTCTTATGATCACTTCTGTTCTCTTTTGGCGATACATATGCAGGATTTTGCGGACAGCGGTTTGTGGAATAGGTGTCTTCTTCTTTTGTGCAGTGTAATTGTACTGGCCTGCATAAAGCAAGATGATACAAGGCACAGCTTTGGACACTCAGGAGGTATATGTAGTACACAAGTCTAAAATTCCTAACCTACCAAACTTTGATGAATTGATAAAAACTCAATAACAAGATTCCATCAAATCTAACACAATAGTTTTTTGATAACTTATATTTTTCAGGTTTTGCTTGCCCGTTTGTTCCATTCTTGCCTAGTGCATGTATTCTTATAAACACCTACTTACTAATTGACCTTGGGTGAGAAAACTCTTGACAACCATGCTTCCTGTTTTGTTGCATGCATGACACCAATATCACCATCTAACCATTCATGTGTTTGCATTTCAGAGTTGGTACATGGCTACGAGTTTCTATATGGATGTTAATAGGAGCACTCATATACTTGTTCTATGGCCGCACTCATAGCTCACTTTTACATGCAATCTATGTTCCCTCAGCGTATGCTGATGAAATCCATCGTTCTCAAGCAATGCATCTTGCCTAGGATTTGCAGGGCATGTACCAAAGTGACCACGTACCAGGTCTCCCTCCATTTGTTACATAATTCTGACCTTACATGTCATGGCTTACACCAATTTGTAAATATCATTTTCTAAAACCAAACTTTGTTTGCACTATCAGAAGGATGATTACTATGATTACTGAATTGTTTACTTAAACAAGTTATGTCATGTTTCACGAAGGTACTAGGTACACAAAAGTGCCTTCTACATTTCTTTTTGCAATTTTACATGCTCTCAAAACTTTTTGTTTGGACTTGTTCTTAATTCGAGAAAAAAGGGTTGGCAATAACAGGTTTGAGCTGCATATTCTTGCTACAGATTAAGTATAGTTTTTCTAAGTTGCGTTCTGAAAGAATGGTTAGTTAGATCATCTACAACCCACGGCTCCATCTAAGTCTTTTTATTACCCTTCTTAGATGTAAAAAGTGGATTCTAATAATGGTTATTAGTGTTTAATTACTTTCAATATGATTTTTTTAATTATTATAGACAATTACTTCTGTAAGCCTATTAATTTTTTGGTATGAATAATATAGGCAATGAATACATTTTATCATTTTCAACGTTTATGATGAATATTGTTTACGTAACATGGTTGATAAGTAATGGGCATATAAGAGATTAAAAAAAATTATTTCATTCATAGTAATATGTTTTTTTACAAAGAATATTAGAAATATACTTTGTTTTAAGAATCTTCTTTGCAATCGTTAAAACTCGAGATTGAGGAACAACATTTTATAAATTTTTAATTCTTTTCCTTTCAAAGATTTCTGACATTCAATAAAATGTAGTTGTCTATATGTAGGCCTCAAAATCATGCTTTATTGTTATTATGATTTCGTTCGTTATCATTCTCAAGACGACTTGTATAACTTATTTCTTGGGATTGCACCAAAAACCTGTTTTTAAATGAAAGATTTTGTTACAAACTTGTAAAAGAAAAAAAATAAAAAACAGAAATCATATTTGCTGTTTTTTGTTAACGTTAATAATTATTTTTGAAATTAAAATATTCCCAATATTTCCGTCATTTTAGGTTATATAAGAGACATCATGAAAGAAAAATATTTTTACTACTCATTTCGTAAACCTTTGTTGTGTTCTATTTGTTCTTCACTTTTACTCTAAAAAAGAAAAAAACTATTTTCATAATCTTCAAGTTGATCCATGAACTCATCTTCTATTTCTAATTCCTGTATTTTACTTCTAAACCAGCGAGACCCAATGTTAAATTATGTATTGAAAAAATGTATTAAAAAATGTTTTCAACAATAACAACTTAACTTTTGATGAGATAAAAAGAAAGAGATTTTAAGTATGAGAGTGATAAGACAGTTTTTGATGACATCATTATCAAAACGATTTTTATAAATCTTAAGAAAGACTCATTCTTTAACGCTTTTTAGATTTTTCTATATTTGTTTGTTTATAAATGAGATTATTTTAATTCTTATCAACTTGATTAAATTTCATTGAATAGATTCACACTTCAAGTTATAAGTTAAGTATTTTTTGGGCTTAGTCATTTTTGGATAAAAATTGAGTATTGTTTAAAATCAAATTCATTCTTGATTAAAATTAAGTATTGTTTGATATTACAACTACTTCTGGCTAAAATCAAGTATTGTTTGGACAAACACAAACATTCATTCCTGACTGAGACAAGATTATAAGGAAAATGATTAAAAGACCACAAGAATACTAACTAAAGGAGGTTTCACATCCTTAGATAAATACAATGTTAAGTTCACTCTTTTAGATTGCAAATAAATACTAAGTGTTTTATAAAAGATAATTGCATAGGCTATCACACAAGATTGTGGCAATCGTTTATGTAATATGCATTCTCGTTAGCTTCGAAATGATTAGACGTATTTTATGCAATTTGCTTGTGAAATGTATGTGGTTTAGATTTTCTCTTCTTCTTTAAATCCTAATCCCTTCTTGTTAGAGGGGTTTCAAGAAAAACCTATCAATGGATTCAATCTCTTATTTCATTTCTCACTTGAGAATGACTACTCAAGTTGTGAAGATTTGAGTTCTTCTTCAACATTAAAAGAGATGCTTTTGATACAATAGACTTAGCTTTCAAGGTACCAACCTGGTTAGTCAAATTTTTAATTTCTCTCTTTGATTTGCAATATGCTTGTGATAGAAGGGAGGAAGAAGAAACACTACAAAAAAAAAAAAATTACCGACGAGACAAATCCATCGGAAACATCCAAAATTTGTCGATAAATTGATTGTATCTAAATTTACCGACAGATTTCTGAGTCCGTCGGTAATTATCGACGGATTTTTGAATCCGTCGGTAATTATCGATGGATTTAGGATAAATCCGTCGATAAATTTAACGATGGATGATATCCGTCGACAATGATATTTTACTGACGAATAAAGCTTCGTCGATAAAATTTCGTTGGTAATTTAACTTTTTCTTGTAATGAAAGAAGCTCATGATATGCTTTTATTATAAAATGAAGATAAAAAATATCTAACTTTTCTTTATTATTGTCTAAATAAGATGTTAGACGAGGTTTCAGTTGTGAAACAAAGGTTTGTAGTTTCCTCTGCATATCCTCTTTCAGTTTTATTGTTGTGCAATTTTTTCTATATTGACATTAAAACCTTTTTCGCATCCTTTTTAAATGTATGTTATTGTTTCTCTTGGCTTTTGCTTACTTTTGGATATTCTAATATGAAATGTTTAGACTTTTTTCACTTATAGCAAACAACTTAAGTTTACTTGTCTTTGGGCTCCCATTTTTTTGTGATTGGGCCCTTTGTCTTTTAAAACCTCTTTTCTTCTTCCACCTTTGGTGGACATTTCGAGAAATGAAGGAGATTTCATCGTCTATTTTTGAGTCTACTCCAAATGAAGATTCCTCTTCCTTGTCTTCCACTTTGAGCACCTTGGTGGGTGTGAATTTGGAGTGGCAAGCTTTGAAAGTAATAAAATTTTATTTCTTGACTAATTCAATTTGCTTCAACTTTAATTCATGTACCTTTTAAGATTCCAATAAGTTATTTTATAGACATGTTATTCAAACATTGGACGTCTAAAGAGTTGTGACTTGTGATCTCCATAAATAGGCAAACTACATAATATCTTATTATTATGGTTATAGTTATCATAATGTTTGCCAAAATACCTGAATTCATTATGTATGATTTGAAATCTATTAAGCATATTTAGTATGTTTTCATTTGATTTCACACTAAAGAGTTCATACTAGTAAGTAAAAGGACTTTTAACTTGTTACGTCTTACTTCTATGGAACCATCATATGTTATCACGAGAGTGTGTAACATCTCATTTATGCCTTTGAAAGCATGCACCTTTAAAAGCATGCACTTTTGAGTATTCCACCTTTGATAATGCACACATAGGAGGTTTCTTACTTTTGAGTTCAATAAGTATCTTTGTTTTTGGTCATATGTCCACAACACCATGGGGACAAGTTCGTTGTCCTCATATACTAGGATGTAGTTTTCATTTTCAACTACATTCATCATATTGATATGATATGATTCGAAGAATACAATCATGTATTGTTTTCACTAGTCAAACTTTTCACCATTTATGGCGTATTTTTTGTTTTTTGTTGTAGCTAGGATCATTGTCTCTTGTCTTGAAAAGAACTAAGACAAAGATTAGTTTTAATATCAATTAAAAAAAAAGGTTCGTTCTAAAAAGGAAGAGTTTGAATAAAGCTAAAAAAACCACCTTAAATATCTTATCATTATGGTCATGATTATCATAATGTTTGCCAAAATACTCAAATTCATTCAATATGATCTGAAATTTATAAACATACTCTGTGGGTTTTCATTTGATTTTATACTGAAGAGTTCACACTAGCATGTAAGAAGACTTATCTTGTTACTTCTTACTTATATGAAACCATCATACGTTACCGTGGGATATAAGAAGACTTATCTCATTTGTGCTTTTGAAAGCATGCATCTATGAATATTCCTCCTCAGATAATGCACACATAAGTGAGTTTATTACTTTTGAATTCAACAAGTATCTTTATTTTTTGTCATCTATAAATAACACCATAACACCTTGGGGACAAGTTCGTTGTCCTCCTATATTGGGATGTAGTTTCCATTTTCAACTATATTTATCATATTGATATGATATGATTTAAAGAATGCAATCATGTGTTGTTTTTTGTAATCAAACTTTTCACCCTTGAACAAGATAAGTTTGTCTGTGGCTTATCCTTCATTCTTTGTTGTAGCTAGGATCATTGCCTATTGTCTTCAAAAGAACTAAGTCCAAAGGTTAGCTTTAATATCAACCAAAAAAACAAGGTTCGTTCTAGAAAATGGGGATTTGAATAAAGCTAAAAAATCACCTTGAAGATTTTCGCAATCAGCCTATTAAACAATTAAAGGTTTTCTAAAATAGTTCATTTAAGTTTTCTAAAATAGTTCACAAAAGCTTTCTAAAATGTTTTCCTTATAACCAAGAGAAGTAATGCACAAGCAATATAAAGATAATGTCAACACTTTTATTTTTATATTGGTTCTCCCTTAACTTGAGCTAGTCTAGTTCTTCAATACAAATTGCAAGGGATTCCACTAAATAAATACATAATTACAAGCATTCTTCATTGTCACTTCTAGGTTATACAATTATCAAAATCTCCTCTAAGTTTATTTGCTAAATTTCTCATGAGTTTAAGCATGAGTATACAATGTTTCTCCAAGTTAAGTACATAAAGTCTCTTCAAACAATATAAAAATAAAATATTGTTTACAAGATTTTACACTTGAATGAGTGGATATCAAATGCAAACACTCCTTATCTAGAAAATAACTTTACACACATGACATATGTACAATATAAATATTCTTTACAAGTCGTCGGGGGCAATTTTTCTTAAGCACTAGAAGTTATAAAAGAATGAAAAATGCAAGTTTATGAACATAAGATTTTTTCTATTAGTTCATCATTCGACCTTTATAATCATGGAAAACTTCTATTTATAAGTGTCATAAAAAGATTTGTTGTGACTTAATGTTTTCCTGTTGTCCTTTGTCTCAAATATTTTTAGCATAGATCTTGACTTTAGGCTAAAACTTCATTATAATAATTCTTTTGTTGAGAAAAATGACACACTTTATATGAGCAATTATGTTAATTGTACCAACCACACTAAATTGAGCAGACATAGCTTAGAGAATAGGTTGTATGTGTGTTAGGAACTTCTTGAAGTATGTGAGGTTATTCCTTCAAACATGTGAGTTATTCTCTTAGGTTTCCAATGTACCATTGAAATCATATGTTGAGATCATAATCATCTTATTATTCATATGTTTATTAATTCTTCATGAGTCGTGTACGTTTGTTGCTTTTTTTCATGAGTCGTCTAACTGTACTTCAACTTTTGACACTTTTTTTTACAAGTAATTTAGTCTTAAGTCGTCCAAAGATTTTTTATGAGTTGTGATAAACTACATTTACTTTTCATTTAAAATAACTTAAACTAATTCACACTTAATAAACCTTTAATATACCAAAACTTTATATTATCATTAAAGTTTTAGATGAGTTGTAATAATATATAGTTTCATGTAATCGATATGTATTAAGAATTGTTAAATTTGTTAATTGTTAAATTGTTAAAGTAAATTTGTATTCCAATTCACATAAGAAAATATATAGAAAGAAAATACAAAGCTTATCTAAATAAATAATATATTTCTTATATGCAAGTTTATTTATCTGGGAGATATAATTTTCTTTTACCAAGATTCAAGACAAAATTAAATACAAATAGTCATTTTATTTTAACACTCAAATCTTGCAAAATTAAATCATTTTAAATAACAACAACTCGAACGCTGAATAAGACTGATAATAAAATATTTTTATTAATTATATAGATTTTAAATGTCTATTGTTTTTTTTATAAAACTTTATATTGTAATAAGATATGTTACTATTTTAATTAAATTAGAAAATACTAGCATATACTTTGGTACTAAAATATATTTTATTTAACTTTATATTAATTCTGAACTTAATTTTATTTGTTATCATAAAATATATTTAAATTTTCTGAAACTAGACTCTCTTTATATCTTAACAATAAAATTCATTATACAATAAAATTACATATTAGTTTTATTGGACTAATTACCAAAATAATAAGTCAATTTTAATGGTCACTTCTTGTGTTTTATATGTTTCAAATTAATTCCATAGTCATGGACAACCTAATTTTATTTTTGTATTCTAGCAAGAAGAAACTTCTTAATCGACAGATTTTGCAGTTTAGAAACAATGTTCGTTTATAGTAACTAGATTATGTAGGGAGTGAATATCACCTATATATTTGTTATGGATTACATTATTATAATTCAAATAAAAAATTATCCAACCTATCACTTGTAAACTTATGTTTACAAGTTTATACAACATATTCTACTTTGGAAAAAAAAATGATAAGACATGTGAAATAGAAGGGAAACTCACATGCATCATCTCTAAGAACATTTTTAATACATGTCTTAATAAAAGCTTAAATTTAAAATTCTTAAGTTAAGAAACTTTCATTTGAACTTGTTGATGTGGCATGATGAAAGTTTTAAAATCAAACACTAAATTACTGTTGAATCAAATAATAACAAAATTAATTTATACACTTTAATTTTTTATAAATTCTTTCATTCAGCTTCTTTAATACTAGTTAGTTAAATTGATTTCAACTTATGAAAAGTTTAATGTGTTTTATTTATTTTTTCTTATGAAAAATGTATCAAACTAGACTAGGTATTTTTGTAGCTACTCTTTATTTTCTATGTGGTTCGATTGTCCTTAATCTAGTTTATTTACGCTGGAAAAATGTGTCCTTAAATTAAGAAAAAAAAAGGGTAATTTATTAAAGTAAGGGAGTTTTTATTATACGTAAAACTAAGAATGTTTAAACAATTCATATATTGTATGTATTGTTTAAACATTAGAAAAGGAGTGTCTTCTTTTCGCACACTAAAAAAACCCCATCCTATATACCCTTACATAAATCCTGTATTAATTAATTTGAAATAAAAATCTTCATTTTAGATTAACTTTTTGGGTAAAAAGAAGTGTAAGCTGAGAAAAAAAAAAAAACCATTGAAAGAATATTTTAAACCTCTTTTTTGGGGATAATGTGGTTAAAAGGAATCTTTTCATGCCTTTGGATAGAAAACAATACATTATGATCTTCTTCTAAATTCAAATATTGAGCGTCATATAATTTGGTATATTATGAGAGATACTTTGGTGAATTCAAATCAAAATAAGGTACACTCTATAGTTAAAAGGAAGATAAAACAAAGTGTTACCATGACGGAGAAATGGAGTTTAGTCAAAGATTATTAATGATTATTATATTATATATCTACCATATAGACTTTGAGCATTGAATCACCTTACCCAAGATCAATTGAAACTTCCACATAAGTTAACTCCATTGTAAATATATTAACAAATAAATAAAATTTCCACCCAACTTCTCTAAAATGATGATGGGTATTCTTGCGTGGGCTTTTCTTAAAAAAAAAAAAAAAAAAAAAAAAAAAAAAAAAAAAAGTTAAAACGAACTTTATTTTATCCACAAAAATTAACTTATTAACAAGTTAAAAAAATTAAAAAAAAATAGCTGAGAGATCTTTTGCAAATAAACTTATAAGCTAATTTTTTAATATATGTACATGCATATAAAACTCTAGTAAATCAAACATAATCATTTGTTAACAAAGTGGCATAACATTTAATGTTGAGAATGAAACATTGATACTACTTTATGAAGCAAATTAATGCAACGTGTCAACACTTAATGAGACATAACCATTTATAGCATGAAACATTCCTTTACAGTTGCAATCCATCAACATTGGTCACCACCATGACCAAGGAAAGACGCAACAATTTGGAATTCAGATATTTTTCTTCTTTTAAAAGGCTTTGTCACAACCACAACAAAGCAAGGAGAATTCGACAACATTAGTTAATTGGCCACAACACCACCACCTTTGTGTTGTGCACTTTGATCTTGGGACAACGTTGGTTGCTTTTGATTTCATCGAGGGAGATTTGGCTTTGTGTTGAGCTACCAAATATCGGTGTTTTTTTATTTTTTTTGTTCTTTGATGGGTGTTTGGATTGGTTCAGAATCAGAAAATGGTTCATGGGGTGCCTTCAAGTTTTTGACTAGAAGGAAGCAGGTTGATTCTCGAAGTCGGAATTACTCTCAGCCTTCTCTTGCCAAGGAGTTATCTGTTCCTCATCTCATTGCAGTTGGTGAATCATTCAATTCCTTTCTCTCTCTCTTTTTTAATTTTTTTTCTTGAAAACGTTATCTTTAATCGTGTTTTCATCTGGGGTACATTCCTGGAATTGTTACAATTTTGGGGGCGAGTTGTGTTCATGGTCTCTTTGTTGGATCTCAAACCTTTCGCGCCTTTTTCTTATTGCCACAACCACATATTCCTTCACTTTTTATTTTATATGTTTTATTGTGATGTTCTTTTCCTGTCTACCAAAGTCAAAATATATGTAAAATTTTATGAATAATTAATTTAAAATAAAAATAATATAATTTAATATATACATAATTTTATAAAAATAATATTAAAAAGTTATATAATTGTTATTTTTAGAAGGATAAATTATTTAGTTATTTTAAAATAAAAAAAGTTATTTAACTATTTATTTTATTGAATAAATATTTTTTAGTTAAACAGTAAAATTGTCTAATTAAAAAAGGATATTAAATGAAATTACCAAATTATATTTATATAATAATTTAGATGATACCAACTTTAATAAAAAGAAAATTAATGAAAATCTATTCGTGAGTCTTCTTTCTTTCTTATATATGTTTTTTATATATATTATTCAAATTTCTCACCGCTCAACTTTCTTATACATGTTTTCTTATACAGGTTAGTGTGTATATTTTCTTAATATTTTAGCTTCCAATGAACACATCTTAACTGTTTTGCAAATTGAGTTTGACAATGGTATATGATGATGATCAGGTGTTGGTTCAACAATTGGTGCTGGAGTGTATGTTCTAGTGGGAGCAGTTGCACGGGAGCATGCTGGACCCGCTTTGCCCATTTCTTTTCTGATTGCTGGTTTAGCAGCTGCTCTTTCTGCCTTTTGCTATGCAGAATTGGCTAGTCGATGCCCTTCTGCAGGCAGTGCATATCACTACTCATACATATGTCTTGGAGAAGGGTACAACAATTTATGTTTTAACATACTACAACAATTTATGTAACATTTATGTTATTGTTTTTTTTTTTTTTTTTTTTTTTTCCTTTTTTTTTTTTTTTTTTTTTTTTTTT
>Ga0209489_105129_pt1 | contig 23221 bp, 19 predicted proteins | sample SiratrowhiteBW_FD_187527 | JGI IMG/M metagenome (GOLD analysis project Ga0209489, IMG submission 187527) | Root nodule microbial communities of legume samples collected from California, USA - Siratro white BW (SPAdes) (version 2) | ecosystem: Host-associated > Plants > Roots > Nodule | place...
AATTGCATTTTTCTAAAAAAAAAAAAAACATTAAAAAAAAAAAAATTTTGTAAAAAAAAAAAAAAAGGTATATTATGTATGGAAAACTAAGAAAAATATAAAGGCAGATATTCCTAAAGTAACTATGCTACATAACATCTAACAAATAAAAATAATTACCACGTAGGTTGCCTTCCAGAATATCCTTGTCAGTCTTGGGAGAACTATGTGAAGACTCAGTGATCAACCTTAGTGTTCTGTTGTCTATTATCCTGCCAAATGCCAGCACAAATAAGTCTCCAGGATTAATCCCCCATGGAATGAAGAAGCATGGAAATAACACAACAATAGAGGGGAAAATAGCAAAAACTTTACCCCAACCCCAGTGGATCAACACATTCCATGCCACGAGGGAATGACTGTAAGTAGGTAAGACCCTTTCTACCAACGCCAGAAGCTTTATTTTCAAATTTTTGAGGAACAAATTTTTGAGCCACGGGGGCTGTTCTTGTTTCCCTCATTTCACGAACCCTACGTGCAAGCTGTCAAAGAAGCCCAACTACATTAAATTAAACAGAACTTCATAAGTACTTTCATATAATAAACAGAATTTCATTTAATTTCATAGAACATGAACAGAGCATCTAAATTTCAAACTTCCAAGTTTTTGATGAATAGCATATTCCAAAAAATTCCACATTATACAATCAATTAAACAATAACTATAAATAATAAAAAAAGAAGGAAACAAAAACCAGAAATGACAGACCAAATATATCCCATAAAACATAAGATACCTACAAATCTAATCTCTTTCAACAGGCACATAGCCCTCCAAGAACTCACTTCATTTCAGGCAAGCATAATCTCAGCCTAGTTACACCATGGACATCAATAATAGGATCTGCGATGTTATTAGTATATTATTAAGACCGCCTGCAGACTTTCCACACAGATTATTAGCGGTAGCAAAATGACAGACAATTGTCAATTACATGTTATTTGAATGGCAGAAAACCCAAAATGCCATGAAATACAACTGACATTAAATAACCATTTTAAAAGAAGGAATTGATATAGACATTATTTACTGCTTCAAGTACACAGTATACATCAGGGTCCAACATTGGAACATGCAAGTTGCAAATCACAAGTAAAGAAACACAATCAGAAGTGAAACTACAATATTTCACAAACTGTTTCAAAATTATCACATTTCACAAACTGTTTCAAAATTATCACATTGTAGTTACTTGAACTTGTTGGGAATTTGAATTTAAAAGTTTACTATAAGATTGTCTACCACACAAACAATATCCGAACAGAATTTACCACAAACAAAAGATGAAGAGACAGAGGTGAAGGAGATAGAAGATCACACGCCGAAGATACCATAGTTCAGTTGAAGCATTAACAAACTTCAACCTACAACAGAATTCACTATGAAAACAGATTTTACAACTTGAAGTATCCCTCTTAGTGAACTATCGCTCTCTCATCTATTAGTTTGTAACAACTTTAACTAACTGGCTGTTAATCATAAAGTTACTGAAAATATAAGATCCCTTTAATTATAGGCAAAGCCAACCTAACTAACTCTGCACAAGTGCACACAGGACACATGAACAATGTTGCCCACACCTGGTCACAAGCACCAGCATAAGACGCTCACAACTGATCATCAGCATAAGACACTTCAATCTTGGTAAACATTATAGAAGACTAGGCATGCTACTAAGACTGGTAAACATTATAGAAGACTAGGCATGCTACTAACACTGTACTATGTTAGACTGTCTAAAAACCTTTGAACAGGTCTTACTAAACCAATTTTTACATAACTGAAAGGGTCCAAGAGTAAAGATACACTGGCATTTATATTACCTACAAGTAGGGATATCAGCTACAGCTGTTGCTCATACAAGTTTTCTCCGATAAGTTAGTTAGTGCATACATAGTTCAGTAACTTCTCTTGTTACCTAAATGTATGACGATGAGCTATGTCTATCTGCATATTATTAATCAATCTATTTCAGGGTTTCCTATGGCTCCTCTTCTATTCTTTTAATTCTATGATATGTTTCCATATCAACCTCATCTACTGCCATATCAGATTTCCTAAGATTTTCCTCTTGCATGGCGAAGAAGTATGTGAATATTTATTGATTATAGCAATAAATCCTATCGAAATTATAGGGATTAGGTTCGACAGTACTAACACTACTAATTAATTAGTTAATTAATAGAATAAAATTAGATTGATTATGTTCGGTGCGTCGAAAATGCAAAGCACAGATAAAAGCGATGATCGCATTACCTCAGCCTCGTCAACATGCTTCCAGCGACTAGGCTCCTCGCCGTCCCAGGTGCGATCGTCCTCGCGCGCCGGTCTTCCGGTGGCGGCGGCGCCTCGGGTCCTGGTGGCTGCAACCGGATCCCTGGCATTATCCTCGTCACCGCTGGAGATGCTGAGCATCTCGACTTCGGAATCGTCGTCATCGTCGGCGACTCTGCCTTTGGAGTTGGACTGTTTGGACGCAGGCGCAGGTTTCTTCGGCTGTTGGACGTAGTTAGCGACGGGCTTGCGCGGATTGGAGGATTTGCCGTAGTTGACATCTCGCTGCGCTTGCTCCTTCAGTGCCATCTGCAGGAGCTCATCCTCGTCGCTATCACTCGACATCGTCGCAGTTCCGTTGGAAGGAAGAGAGAGAAAGAGAGTGTGTGGTTTTCTGGATTTTAGATCTGAGGGAGAAGACGCAAAGGGACAGAAGAAAAGGGAGTTCAAAGGAGAATCTTCCAATGTATTTTTTTCCAGAAATTTCTCTTTTTTTTTTATTCAATTTTAATTCATTGAGACCATCTTTATCAACCACACCTATCGAAATTAAATAGACTTCAAGGTTTTATTTTAAAATGAAAATTTGTTCTGAAAATAAAATTCTATAAAATTCTAAAACAAAAATTACTTTCAAACTAATTTTTAAACTAATTTTTAATTTATTCATTAACAGTGAAAACACATACATTAAAATATATATAATTTTATTATTTTTCTAAGTGAATAATTAAAAATAAAAAATAATATAATTTGATATGTGTATATATAATTTTTTTTAAAAATACTAAAAAATTACGTAATTGTTATTTTTAAAAATAAATATTAGTTTTGTTTTAAAAAAAATAAATTATTTAATCATTTATTTTATTAAATATAAATAAATTATTATTTTATTAAAAATTAATATAAATTATATTTAAATAATAAATAATTATGAAAGAATTATTTTATATAATTGAAAAAAATTATAAACAATTATCTAAATTTGAAATTATATATATATATATATATATATATATATATGAAAATGAGGTTGAAATTTTATTTTTCCATACGAATATAAAATTGTAAAAGTGTATTAAAAAATTGTAATATTTAAAATTGGATTTACAAATAAAAAAGTGTATTGAAAATTTTGGAATATTTCAAACCTGCATGATGAGGACAAAATTTATGAATAAATTTCCATTTAATATATTTTAAATATTAATTAAATAAAACGTACATCTAAAATTTTCATTCTATCACATATTATATAATTAACTATTACTTTTTCGAGGAATGAATAAATTAAATAATACTAGTTTTATATAACTATTTCATTTTATCTTGGTTTACGAATTATGAAAATCTCTAAAGTATAATCACAGACATCACTCCTACTTTTAACATCGATGTGTGGTAAAAAGATATAAAATGATAAATATATCAAGTAGCCTGTGATTATTGAAATTTATAATTGATTAAGATAAACTAACGTGTGTTACTATAATCAGTTAAGCTACCTTAATTGATTATGATTGTGTTCTTCCCATGTGCATGCAAGTCTATAGTTGGATATGAAGGTCAAAAGCACAATCATAATGTATTCCTGGACTATAAATCGACCAACATCAAAAACTTACACCGCAAATTGAACAAATGCATGGTGAGACACAACCAATCTAAGCTACTAAAATAAGGGTACACGTACATATTTACATACATATCATTTATGCAGAAAATGAAATACATAAATTAAATTAAACAATAAATTACTGAGACAAATTATTTTCCAAACAATAATAATACCATGATTATTATTTCAAAGACAATTTTTTCACATAAAGAGATTACTTGAGCAAGTGATCGAGTTGGTTAATTTAAACAATGTTTAAGGTGTGGGATATCAACGTTGATTTTATAGAAACTATGAAGTTGATTACTTAAAGAAACAAACCTCAATATATGAACTCTTATAGACCAGTTTTAGTTGTTATCATTGTCTAAAGTCAATTATAATTAAATAAAAAAAATGTCAACAGCTTTAAAAGATAATTGAGGTTTTACTAAACAAGATAATCTTGAAAAAGTTTCAAGGTAATTCTAAAAAACAATAGAAATGTGTTTAATACTTCTTTCTCACATTCACCTCACAATTAAGCATATAATGTGTTAAATATCAATGCAATGACCTTTAACCTTAAGTAACTTAAGCTTAGTGATACTTGCAAAGCATTGTGTTAAGTAAACCCATCATTATAAGTGTAACTGATTTCAAAATGGGAAACTGAATGGAGCTTGAACTTTTTTCGAAATAAATGAAGATAGATTATCTAAAAGATCATTTAATTAAATTATATAGTAGAATTGTCTGAATAGACTGTTTAATCGATTTAAGATAAAATAAATAACAAAGCAAAGTTATAAGGAAGAACAAATATATAACAACAACACATAAGAAATTATCTTGTTTCACTCCAAATCCAGGTTACATCTAATCCCCTTAAACCAACTACTTAAAAACTTCCACTAAACAACACACTTAACCAAGAACAATTCTTTATTTACCTTTCCCATATTTGTGGTTTGAATTTCAAATGTTCTATTTTAGATTGTTGGTTCAATTTGTAGATAGTCACATTGATCATCATATGGTTGGCAACATTACTCCTTGAACTTAAGTCAAAATATATAACTTCACTTGAACTGACTACTATTCAAGTCCTTTTGATGGATACTCTTCACTTCTTTTTATTTTCAATTCAGTTTTTGGTCATTACTATTTTAGCTTCAACATGTGACGAAACTCAATATCTACCCCCTGCCATATTTATTTTTTATCTATATAATAATATGACATAAAAGTTTATCTGATGATAGGATATGGATTCGAGTCTTTGTTGCACCAGATTATTAGTAACATTAATTATTATTATTAATAATAGTAGTATATGTAAAAATGATAATAATAATAATAACATTAATATTAAAAATAATATTTACAATATTTATTTATGGATATCGGCGAATTTTATGTTGATAATTGTGTGGGACATTTGTCTGTAATTACCAACTGGTTAAATATTTTTGTTGGTAAATTTATTGACAAGCAATCTACAAAAAAAAATTTAGTCATCAAAATTTTGTCAGTAATTTCAATTTACTGATAAAATTTTGGTATTATAGATAAATTTTGAACATTGGTAGATCTAATTTTTCTTGTAGTGAATGACATAGAAAAAACATTTTATATATTATGTCAAAGGTTCTCTAAGACATAATATTACACAAAAAAAAGTTTCTTATCTATGGGAGGTTTTAAGTTTGTTAGTTGAAAATTATGCAACAAACCTTTTTGAAAAAACTTTGAAAGAATATATGAAGTTGATGGACAAGCTATTAAACTAATCCAAAGCAATTCAAGCCAGTGTTCATATAATCATTTTACATTATACCCCATTCAAGCCACCATTATTCAACATTTGGACACAAAATGTCTCGAGATGACAACTTGAATCTTGAACATTGTTGATAGATTATATCGTATAATTTGGTTCATTTGTGACTTCTCTAAGAAGGATGGAGAGTCTTACTATTTTGCTATTGGTTTAGCATCCATTGTTACTTTCAAAACTTGTTAGGACTCTTTATTCTTTTTGTTTGAGTTGTTTTTTGCTTTGAGAATGACTTTTGTAAATTTTTTTACTTCCTAATTCTCTTTTTGTAGTTCCTTTTAGGTCTTTTGTCAAATTTCTTCATTTTACTAACATAGATTATTCATGACACCTCGTGTTTCTAAATTATATCATTCCTTTATATGTTATTTCTCGCGAAATCTTTAGTGTTATATGAATAATTTTACCAGTCAAAATATTTTAGTCAAATTCTCTAAAATGAATTTAGTGACCTAAGTAAAAACATTTAGTATTTATTATCTTGTTATTATGAATTTTCGTATATTTATAAGCCTTTTTGATTAATTGTGCCTCTTACAATGCGAAATGTTTAAGTGTTGTCTTTTGCTCTTTACATTTAGGCCATGATACCCATATTTTATAATGAACCATTCCAATTAACCCTCACTTTTACATTGTGTTTAGTTGTGGGGCTCAACTGTGTGCGAGGATAGAATAATGGAAACATTCTTGTTTGGTTGAGACTAATGTCACTAATTTAGAAGCGCGGAAAGGAGAGAGACGACGAGGGCTTCATCCATGATTCAGTACGAAGAAGAGAAGGAAAAGCCACGGTGGCATGTGTGCAAATACATTTCTAACCCTGCATGTGCTTCTACAAAAGCCTCTACTGTGTAATGTTACATTGCATGCATGCGGTAGCACCTTTGGCAGAGATTCTGCCAGCTCATTTAGCAGGGATTGACATTTGCTGAGGAATCTTGACTGCATTTGGTGGTGGTTGATGGATTTGAATTCACCATTAAAAAGAGACTTTGGAGACAGTGTGGTTGCTGGTTGAGTCTTCTTCTCCCTCTTGCTTTCGCTCTCTGTTCCGTCTTCTATGAGCTCGTGAGTTAGACGTCTGTGGTGGGTGAGAAAGCTGATGGCTTGGTGTATTGTGGTAGAATTTCGTCGTCGCAGGAGAAGGTAGCGGCAGAGGTCAACGGTGAGCGATGATCGTAGCAGAAGGTGAAATTCGAGGTGGATAATCAATTATGGCAAAGCGTATAATCGATTATACGTATATTTTGCCAAGTATAATCGATTATCCTAATACAATAATCGATTATGTGTCAAATTTTATACATATAATCGATTATCTGCGTTGTTGTTCATATTCTTAAATTTTGGTGCTTGAGTAAGGTTTGTTTTATTGCTTTGGGTTGTTGATGGTGATCTTTATTGATGTTTATGATATGAAAGTGTTGGTGAGCTTCCTCTAGTGTTGTTCTTGAGCTTTTTGTGGTTTGGTTGGTGGTGGAAAGTGCTTTTGGATCACTGTTGGTACATAGAGCAGTGTGTGTTAGATTGAGCGTTTGTTGTTTAGGTTAATAAATTATTTTTAACTTTCTCACTTCATGGTCATGAATTAATTTAGATAATATTCAATCATTAACTAATACAATAGTACCCAAACTTATCGTAGATTAATACATCATCCAAACACAACATAAGTTAGTACCACATTGAATTGTACAAAACATAAACAATGTAATATTTTTTTTTATTAAAATTTCCATTTCTAACATTTCAAAGTCACTTATACATAAATTAGGGGTCAATTGCGCTGGTAAATTAAGGGTAGAATGACTCAAAAAAATGGAGCAAAGGACAACATATAAATATCTCACTCTCAAGGAGAATTAGTTGGTCAAATTTGATTTCAACAAACATGGAAAACAAAAATAATGAATAAGTAATGCTTTGTCCTGAGTCCTTCAATTTATATAAGAGAATATCAAGAAGTGAAATTTAAGCCTAACTCAACCTTATCTCTAGTCAATGTGAGATCTGCAACACATCCCCTCACGCTGAGACTGTTCAACTCATGCGTTAGAGTATACTGTTTAAGGGTGGTCCGATAGCAGCCCAATAGCGAGTGACCCAACCACCGTGCTAGGATAAGCTCTGATACCATACCAAGAAGTGAAATTTAAGCCTCACAACCTTACAAAACCAACTTGTAAAGTGAGGTTTGTACTCACATTATAAACTATTAAAAGGCCTCATCTCTAATCGACGTGGAATCTCCAACCGAGACTTTGGTTATAACACCTTCATTACCTTTTTACTTATTTTTTTATCCTTTTTTCAATAACTATTTTGTCAAGAAAAATGGTCTGTTTATTAAAATATTACTTTAATGTTTAATTTTAATTAAAAAAATATATAGTTTTGTAACCATAATAGTTTTGCTAAAAGAAAATAGTTGTTTATACGTGTTAATTTCTAATTTAGTTTTAGTCAAAAAAATAGTCTAACTATAACATTTAATAAATACAGTAGTTCAATTTAGTTTTAAATGTAAAAAAAAAAAAAAAAAAAAAACTAAACTTGTAAATAATTTTGATCGATCACTACTCTAATTAACTAGTTCGGTAAAACTATTTCATAGTTTAATTTAATTTGTTTAATTTTTTCTTTTAAACTAAACTATAAATTAGTATAATTGAATTTATTTTTTTCTTCTGAACTAAACTACAAATAACCTAATATCTAGGATATTTGTTAATGATCATAGGAATATATAAGAGTATTCAAAACTAGATCGATATAAAAAAAAATAAAAAAATCAATCTAAAACATCGAAAATTGATAAAAATAGTTCTTTTTTGGTTTTTTGGATATTTCTTTTTATAAACTCAACAATTCGGTTATAATTTAAGATTGAAAATAAAAAACGAAACAAAACTGCTTATTGTATTCAAACATAAATTTTATATCTTAAGAGTTAATTAACATCCAAAAGACAATGCATCTCCTAAATGTTGTTTTATAGTTTGATTGTATTTTCCTGAAAATATATTTATACTTAATAAAATAACATAATAAACTTGTATTGTAATTTTTAATTATAAAACTTACGTAATTTGTTTATAAATATGAGAAAAAAGTTGAAATTACATATATAACAACAATCATAAAAAAATAATTTATAGCAGATCTTCGTACTTGACAAATTTTCATCATAAAATATTGAATAATTTTGTTGTAAATTAAAATTTTATTATGACAAAAATCATAACAATCCCTATATAGATGTGTATTATTGACCCGACTTGTTCCAAATGGGGTGGTATGACCTTTGCGAGCTCATTGATTATCCAGCTAAGCATGGATTAAGATCTCTACAAAAGAGAAAAACACAACTTCATTTGCTTATTTTATTGCTGGGGATCCCGATCTCCTTTGCCATACATTGGATGCGTGCCACAGTAGCAATGATAAACCATAATGTAATAAGGTTTATTGCTTTTGGAAGTGAAATATGAATGGATGAAAAAAAAATGTATATTTAAATGTTTCAAAGGCAACACATGTTTAAATTTAAATGTTTGTATTGGTTACATATATTGGATTCAGATAAAGTGAGGAAAAAAAAAAAAAAACTAACAACCGAAAGAAAGAAATGTGATCCCATAAAAGAGAGACTTACTTGGGGGGAAAAAGATATGTAAAAGGTGAGAAATTTCATTCCTACAATCATATCAAAATTTAAGTTTAGGACCACAGAATCTAGCTATGAAGATTTAGAATCACTTAATGAATTGATGTGTGGGAAATTATAGATTCATCTTACCTCTCTCGTACGAATACATGAATATCTTTTCTAAATTTCTATATATCACACAGCTTTAGCTTTTATGATCCACATGGAAGAGACTTGTTACTCGGATTCTCATGCATGTATGTGGATGTATTTGAGTTTGTAGCTTCGTCAGCCTTGATGTTTTAGGGGAGGCATAGTCTGCACCTTCATGTTTGTTTTTGCGATGATGAGAAGATTCAGAATAGAAGGGAAAGGGGGAATGTTTGTCGGATCTCATCTCACATCGTATATGTGTGAGTACTAAGTACAATGTATCGTTTTTTGTTGCGTCATAATATCAACTGTGTATGGAAAGATGAGGGCAGGAGCAGCATATGGGAATGATAGACACGTATACAAGAAGGTGGTTGTTTGGAACACTCATTCATGAGTTGAATGAAAAACTAATAGGGTTCATGAATCTCAGAGGTTATCTATCTTATCCCAACATTGTGATCCAAATTGTCCACCTTTTGCTTACAGAAGTAGTGACAAATAATAGTCCTGGAATACTTTAATGTTTTAGTGAGCAGTAACATGGTTTCCTTTGAAGCAGCAGGTACTAAATATAATGAAGGCATGAGTTTGTATATGTGGAATGCCACGTTGATTGAGCTGGAAGGAGGGTGAAGGGAGCCAGTTCAAAGGGTGAGTGCATTGAATTTGGAAAGTGGGATGGGAATAATCCAGGGTGGTATTACTGGATGAAGGTGTGTGTGTGATGAAAGGTGGTGGTTTAGAGAGAGGTTGGGTGTTGTGAAGAAGAATCATGTGGATGCATGTGCATTGGGTTGGAGAACATGCCCAAAGCAGCAAGCAACACTCTTAGGTACACCTGTCTCTCTCCCATTCCTTTGGAAGCCTCCTTGGAAAATGTACTGTGGACCCCACCTTCTAATCCTTAATGCAAACAAGCCCATGTATGTACAGATAAGCCATATATATAAATTATGCTCTCTTGGTGTGCCATTTATGCTATTCTATACAACACCACACAACACAACACCCCTCTTGAAAGAGCTTCATCATGGGAATTTCTTCACACCCTTTACTTGTTTCCCTCTCTTTGAAGGATCTGCTTCTTCAGGGAGCTGAAACAAACAGAAATTCATCATATTTGAGGAGCAAAGTCTTGGCTGCTGCACAAGCAAAGAAGGGTGGTAGGAGGCCAAGGAGGATTTTGATGAAGAGAAGGGGTGGTTCTAGAAGAGGGTCAAATGGGATTCGGAGACGCGTGAGAACGTTGAAGAGCCTTGTACCCAACTGTGATTCTTTGGGGATGGATGGAGTCTTCAGAGAAACTGCTAATTACATATTGTCCTTGCAAACGAGAGTGAGGGTCATGCAGGTTATGGTTAAGGTATTGACAGGCTCTGATGAGTGATTGATTTGTTTGTAAAGACTAATTATAATTAAGATTTTGTTTTCCTTGTGGTTTGTAGCTACACAAACATTGATTTCAGATTTCATGTTCATTGTCTCATGTCATCTAGATTTAGATCACTTTTATGATCATTTCATGGTGTAAGAATCATATGACTACCTTATTACAGTCTTTGTTATATATATATATATATATATATTTACCTGTATTAATTAATCAATCGCTCAATTGGGATACCACTTTTCTTTTCTTTTTAAGTTATTATGTTTGAAATGATTGCGACTTGATATATAAGCAGTTCCATTCCATAACAAGTGATACACGATCGATCATAACGTGCACTCTTGAAATCTGAAAATGGAAATTTTGATTGAAGAGTCACTCTGAATTTTCTTCACATTTTTCAAATTGCCTCCTTGTGACTTTTTATAAAAACTTAGTTGTCCACAAACTCAACGAAATGATATGGCTAAAACTAGGAGTAAATGATGCACGTGTTTTTAATGCAAGGATGACCATGATCTGATCTGTTTTTGTAGCTCATTTATGAGATTCTCTTTTCTTTTTCCTTTTTTCTCATGCACGATGAAGCAGTGATTTAATTTTATCAGTGATCCCGGATTATGCTACCTGTGCTTAAGAGAACAAAAAAGCATAAATGTCATTTTTTACGAGAAACAAAAACTTATTTCTGTTGCTAAAAGAAGATAACATTGTATTATTTTCCTAAAATTGCACACCTGTGTCAAACTTTACAAAATTCAGTAATACAAACTATAACTTGAATAAAACAATTTAAAATAGGAACTTAAATAAGTTAAAAATTTTTTGGATAAATTTATTCCCTCTAGTGAATTTAGTTTATAAAAATGTGTAACATAGCTTACATATGTTTAGGGGTTTCTTTTTCTATAATGAGATACTTAATAAATAAGACGAACTTAGCTAAATATTTAATTAATTGACTTGTTAGATTGATACATAGGAAGATAAAACTCATTAAGGGTTATCATGGTGATACTATAGCGGTAACAGTATAGTAACTTTTGAATTTTAATATTGAAAATTGAGTACATTCTTTTGTTATGTCACTCTCAGAAAAATTAGAAATATAAATTTGTATTTATTGATAAAATATAATTATTGAAAGACTTTGACCACATAACGACACATAAATTAACGATTAATTTATTTATGAATTTGATTTACCGGTAATTATACTAACGGATAATTTCACAATTTATTGACATATAAATTAATAGATAACTTAGTCATTGGTAATTACTATTATAATTTTGATTTACGGACAAAATTTTGACACTGCCAACCGATTTTGATTTGTTGGTAGATCTGATTTTTCTTATAGCTTGTTATAAAATTATCATTAATTGTTGTTATTATATATTACTTTGGTTATGGTATTGTGGTGCACATAGAAGATGAACTCCTTTTGTACAATAACTGTGCAGTAACCTGTTAGCATCAAAATGATATTCATCTTTGTACTGAATGGAATCGCAATAAAGGTAAAAGATAAAGAGAAAAGATAAAAATTCTTTCTATATAGTAGACCGAAACACAACAGGGAAAAAATAAGAGAGGAAAGACAAAAGCTATGTAAATAGAGAAAAGACAGAGAGAAAAAATGAATAGTGCATGTACATTATTATGCAGGGAAAAAGAATATAGAAAAGTTGAATGCCAACGGTAAAAAAAACTTCTTAAAACAGAAAACTTTGAAAAACAAAATATAAGCATACTTAAAACAAAAAACTATCTAAAACATAAAACTTAATTCATTTGAGATCTCTCCTCAAGTTTGGAGTACAAGTTAAACATTCTTGACCTGAAACTCAAATTGGAAAGGTTGTTGAGGGAAGAGCTTTGGTTAAGATATATGTAAGTTTTATAATAGAAGAAACCGAAAGTAATTTTATCGACCCAACATTAAGTTTCTCATTAACAATGACATAGTCATTTTCAATATGTCTAAGAAGAGCATGTTGTTTGTGATACATCTTCAAATCATTAAGAAAAAAAAATGAGTCATTGTGATTTATAGGTAGTAGAGGCTAAAGCTTCTTTAAATAGTTGTTTGTTTCTTAGATTCTGAAAATGTAGGTGAATTTTCTATGTAGTTAGTAATAGGTTTTCTAGTATCAATGCAAAGTAGCTTAATTAGAATCATTGAAAGTCTTGATTTGTATTTCACTATTAGCATTAAGAAATCCGCAGAATTTTTAAAGTACTTTTGCTTAAGAAATTCTTAATATACTTAAGGATTATTACATACAAAAATTTTTATTCATAAGTAAATTTAACATTATTTACAGATCCATTACAAACAAATTTTATTTATAAAAAATTTCGTAAGTAATTACATACGGATCTTAATCCGTAAGTAAATTTGACATTACGAATTATTAACAATTAATTTTATTAAAATTATTACCATTCACATTATTATTATTATTAACAATGTTAATATTATTATTAATAATAAAAAGTAGTAATAATGATATTATTATTATTAATTTATATAATTAATAATATTATATTTAATATTATTTTTATTAGTTTTATTATTATTAATATTCACTTATATAATTCATAATATTATATTTAATATTATTTTTATTAATTTTATTATTGTTATTATTATTATCATAGTTAATATTATTACTATTAATGAATAATAATAATAATTTTATAATTAATATTAATAATATTAATGTTAATAATAATAATATTAATATTGTTAATATTTTATTATTAATATTACTTTTTATATTATATTAATTAATATTATTATTATTATTTTGGTATTATTATTAATATTATTATTGTAATTAATATTATTATTATTATTTTATTAATATTGATAATATTAATAAAAATAATAATTATAATAAGAATAATAATGAATATATTATCGCAAAAAAAGGCTTGAGTGGAAGAGTTTAAGCATAGAAGAAAACCTTCACAAAAAGAAACCTAATCTAGTGATTGTATGAGCCTAGTGAGCGCATGAACCTAGAAGAAAACCTTCACAATAAGAAACCTAATCTAATGAGCCCTTGAGCTGGGGCTGAGTGCATAAATAACAGAGCTTGTGCTGAAACTTTTCATATCAATATGTCGATCGATTTACTATTTTCTTCTCTAATTTCTTTTTACTCGTAGGTCAACTTATTAGGTTCAAACTGAATCTCCTAACAAATGGATAGATATTGAAAAAAAAAAACACAAATTATAAATATAAAGATAAAAAAGGAAAATAACAATTGTGTAACAAAATAAAAAAAAAACAGAATACTTTAACTAAAACAAAAATATATATATTTTTTAGTAAAATATTAATTAAAATATTCAAATTTAAAACTCAACAAAGTTTTAAAAAATTTACTTTTTCTCACTATTATTATATTACCTTAAAAAACTCGTAAATGATTTCCGTTCTTTTTCAATAGTATTGTCGATTGATTTTATATCATAAATTTTATAATCAATGAGAGAGATGGAGAAAGAATAGAAAAAAAGAGTTATACAATGTATATTCTTCTTTTCTAAGACAAATTCTTATATTTTTTTTTTCTTTTAAAATAAAACAGCTGTCAGAATGTTTAAAGTTTTGTAATCTTTTAATGTTACGAAAATTTCAGAAATCTCAAAACTTTTGAGAAGAAATTAGTATTCAACTCGGATATTTTTGTTAACGGTGTTGAGGATATAAATGAGACTATACTTTACATTCTATTGAATAGTTTAATATTTTTAAAGAAGTCAATTTTTGAATATTTTTAATCATGCATATACCTAGAAAATTATGCTGATGGAACTGCCATTAAGCTATAGGTTTTATAATTTACCTGAACAATTTATTTAGTAATTTATCTTCAGGTTTTTTCTATTTAATTTTATTAATTTTCATAATAAATTATTTAAAAAATATTCCTATTATAATTTTGATTTATCAAAGAAAATTTGAATATTTTTAAAAATCATATTTTACAAGAACTCTGATTGTCAACAGTCACCATTTGTGAATATGAAAAAATTATCTTGAACCAAACGCTCCTTTTATTATAAGTTTAGTGTGCTTTTATTACTTTACACAATAGTTTTTTTTATATTATTAATATATAAAATTAAACTCTTAACGTTTTTCAATTGTTTTAGATAAAAAAAAAAACAGTAATATTGGTTAATAATATAAAAAAGTTAACACCGAACTTAACCTATTGTATAAATCGTATTTTGTAACAAAAAAGTAAACTTAATGTTGAATTAATTTCTTTCTACTTTTAAATCTGTCTTTTTAAACTAATTCCTTATACTTATTTATTTACCTTTTTAAAAAAGTTCAAAATTAACATTAATTATTTTTTTTGGTATTGCTAACATGCATATTTAATATTCTCCATCTCGTAGCAACGAAGAGAAACAAAATAATTAATATATTGATTTTAAAATTACATATTTCTCCTACACTTCATTCTTATTAGCCATAATATTGTAGGTGAGAATTGAGTTGTGACAACGCCTCACCATTATTTTGAGATCAGGGATCAGTGTTGCGATTTATGGCAGCCACACGCAAGTACGTGATGGATGGCTTATATTGAAAATTTCTATTCTCACAACCAACACATGGACACATTAACTTAAGCACAACCTAAATAACATCATCGTAATCTCATTCTTAACTATGTTTCTTTCCGTATCAAGACTATGATTCCATATCCTCCATCTAAACAAAAATAGTTATAGCCTTAACAATTTTTACATGCATGTGGCAAAGGCAATTCAACTCTGATCAATAATAACATATCACCCCACAGAAACATTTAGGAGTTCACAGAGGGAGAGAAAAAGAGAGAACAAACAAAATGCAGAAGCATGGTTTTTCATCCAAACGTAGCGTGTTACCGTATCAGACACCGAGACTAAGGGACCACTACGTTCTGGGGAAGAAGCTGGGACAAGGGCAATTTGGGACCACTTACCTGTGCACGCACAAGATGACGGGGAAGCTCTACGCATGCAAATCGATCCCCAAGAGGAAGCTTCTGTGTCAGGAGGATTATGATGACGTGTGGAGGGAGATTCAGATCATGCACCATTTGTCGGAGCATCCCAACGTTGTTCAGATACAGGGCACGTACGAGGATTCTGTGTTCGTGCACCTTGTCATGGAGCTTTGTGCCGGGGGTGAGCTTTTTGACAGGATCATTCAGAAGGGGCATTACAGCGAGAGAGAGGCTGCAAAGTTGATAAAGACCATTGTTGGGGTGGTGGAGGCCTGCCACTCTCTTGGGGTAATGCATAGGGATCTCAAGCCTGAGAATTTCTTGTTTGATACCCCTGGTGAAGATGCCAAGATGAAGGCCACAGATTTTGGCCTCTCTGTCTTCTACAAGCCAGGTTCCTTTCATCTCTTCTCTATTCAATTTTGCAAACAAACGGTCTGAAATGTACAGGCTCTTGATCAACTCTAATCAGAATTCAAATTTCACGTCTGTAATCTATTTTAACCTTTATAGTAAATTTTTATCATACAAGATTATTAAGATGGAACTTCAAATGTGAATGTAGAACAACCACAAAAGCACCTGCATATATGTCATGTCTCAGGTGATTTTGCCAATGTTTTTGATATGTGATATGGTCTACAATTGTTTTTATTAATTAGGTGTTTTAGCCTGTGGTCATGATTTCATCGAGATTTTTGATGTTGGAGGAAATTGCAGACAAATGTAGCTTCTGTAGCCAAAAATGAAGTGACATGTTCCAAATACCTTGGCCTTGTGGTCAAAAAGCGCGGTCACAGACCCCCCCTTTTTTTATATAAAACCTTGTTATTAACACGTTCATACATTTACCTCTAAATAAAGTGAAAAAAGGACAGGTAAAACTCAAGTAATTCCATGATTCCCTTTTGGGTAGAAACATGTATAGTTTGGACCAAGGGGTTCAGTGTTTGAATTGAGTACCTATAATATTCTGCATCAGATGCAATTTTGTTCTATTTTTCATGATGTTGAACATGAACTTTTTCCTTTACGTGTTTAGTCAGTACCTAAAAGAAATAACAATATGTATGACTTACCATTCTTTTTCTTGTTTCTCCTCAGGACAAGCCTTTCATGATGTAGTGGGAAGTCCCTACTATGTTGCCCCTGAGGTGTTGTGCAAGCAATATGGACCAGAAGTGGACGTATGGAGCGCTGGTGTTATCCTATACATCTTACTGAGTGGGGTGCCACCTTTCTGGGCTGGTACCGATTCTAATGTTTATTCTATATTTCTTGGACTAACAGTTGTGAAGATTTTTTTCTCTGTATACTATTTAGTCATCTAGTTGTTATCCTTTTTGTGGCTGAGTTGCTTTCACTTTTTATATTACCCTCAGAAAGTGAAGCAGGAATTTTCAGACAGATTATAAACGGAGAGCTTGATTTTGTTTCTGATCCGTGGCCAAGTATCTCTGAAAGTGCAAAAGAATTGGTAAAACAGATGTTAGACAGGGACCCTAAGAAAAGAATTTCTGCTCATGAAGTTTTATGTGAGTTCCTTGAGTACTAGTCGTCACTGGATTTTCATGTGCTGTTGGTGTATGCCAGATCATTATATTATCAAAGCTTTGTAGCAGATTTAACTACTATGGAGTCTTGTATAATCAGGTAACCCTTGGATTGTTGATGATATTGCACCTGACAAACCTCTGGACTCTGCTGTTTTGACGCGCCTAAAGCATTTCTCAGCAATGAATAAACTTAAGAAGATGGCATTACGGGTGCGTTTGGTTATCACTATACGCCTTACCCTTTCTGTTTGATTTCAGCAATGATATGAATTTTTTCTTAAGATTTTATATGATGTCAGTTAGTTATCTATTTAAAATACTGTATACAGAATTGCCAGTTTCTGAATTCATTTCTTTCGTATTAGAGCTGTCTACATTAGATGGATATTTTTATCATTTGTTAGATTTCTGTTTGTTCCAGTTAATGATGGTTAAATCGTTTATATATTTTCTTTGTTCATCTAAATCACTCGCTGACACATTCAAATATTGTTTTCAGGTCATAGCTGAAAGACTTTCAGAGGAAGAAATAGGTGGATTGAAGGAGTTATTTAAAATGATTGACACAGACAACAGTGGGACAATAACTTTTGAGGAACTCAAGGAGGGTTTGAAAAGTGTGGGCTCTAATCTCATGGAATCTGAAATCAAATCCCTTATGGAGGCAGTAAGTAGATTATTATTATTATCAGAGAATGTAATACAGTGGTGTTTGATGTTATTTCAAATAAGTTCATAAAATTTCTGCTTCTTATGTGTATTTTGAGTTGGGTGATCATTAATGGGGTTCTCTTATGAACCTTGGCAGGCTGATATAGACAACAATGGAACTATAGACTATGGTGAATTTCTTGCTGCTACACTGCACTTGAATAAGATGGAAAGAGAGGAGAATTTGGTTGCTGCTTTTGCCTATTTTGATAAAGATGGTAGTGGTTACATCACCATTGATGAGCTTCAGCAGGCTAGCAAGGACTTTGGCCTTGGTGATGTACATCTGGATGAGATGATCAAAGAGATTGATCAAGACAATGTAAGTTGCTGTAATTGTCTTTACATTATCGCTAGCACTTGCTCATGTGATTAGTTTCACCAACACTTGTTTTTAGGTCCTAATTATGTAGCTTTGTTTTTCAGGATGGCAGAATTGATTATTCGGAGTTTGCAGCAATGATGAAAAAGGGTGATCCAGATGTTGGTAGAAGCAGAACCATGAAAGGCAATTTGAACTTCAATATTGCAGATGCATTTGGAATAAAAGACTCTTCCTCTTGATATGCTACCTGATTTTTTTTGTACAGTTAGGAGCAATGATGGTAGAAGAAAAATGATAGTCAAATTTTCCAACCGCCTGGTTATAATCTGTCTTTTGTAACTTTTTTTGCCTTGTGGAGCAATGGCTTAAGCTCTTGGCTTCTTTAGAACATTCCTGTGAAGTTGATTGTGTGGACCATATATTTATATATAATGTAAATTGGTTTGAATGGTTTGCTTTCACCCAAGAGAAACAGAATGTGATGCTATTATTTGTGGAGCAAAGAGAAAGAAAAGAATGAAGGAGAATTGATAAACAACTATGGTTTAAGAACAGTGATAAAAAAAATATCTAATAAAATGGGTAGCATCCCAAGATTATTTTAGGAGTAAGTGTATGTCTAGTTTTATGATAAAAATAAAATGTCTATTTACATTCTTTTCTAAACATGAAATATTATTAGTATCCCTTTTCAATACAATTAATGTCTTATTTGGAAGAATGAAAATGGGAAGGAGACAGCATAAATGGTTTGGTTAAATGGAAATAAAGTAAGTGAGATTTTGATATTATGAAGAAAAAACTAACCTCTTAACAACTTAATGTATTAATATTTTAGTTATATATATATATATATAATTTAAAATACTAATATTTATTATTATATTATTAAAATGAGTGGTTAAGTAAGTGCTTTTTATTTTGGAAGATTTAAAAGTATCATTTTTAAAATACAATAAGATCTATTACTTTTTATGTCTTTTAGTTTTTCAAAAATTTTAATCTATATATTTTCTTCTCCAGGCAAATATTCTAAATTTCTCATTCATTCACCCTTTTCTAGTTTCATACGTTCTGTTTATTTTTCTTCTATGAAACGCACTCTTCAAATTAGTTGTGATAAAGAGATAACTTATTTTTTCTAAAAAGAAATAATATTAATGACACTAATTTTATAAACTTTAAATAAGTTGAGGCAAAGTTGAAAGTGAAGTTTGTATACATTTATAAACTATTGAAAATTTTTATCTTTAATCAATATGAGATCTTCAATACACCTCCTCATGCTGAGACTGTTCAACTCGTGAGACTATATTGTTTAAGAGTGATCCGATAGTAGGTGTCCCAACAACTATGCTAGAATAGACTCTCGTGTATAAGACTATATTGTTTAAGGGTGGTTCGATAGTGGATGGTCCAACAACCATGTTATGAGAAATTATAATATCAGATCAAAAGTAAAATTTAAACATAACTTAACTTTACAAAATCCGTTTATAAAATGAAGTTTGTATCTATACATAAACTATTAAAAATCTCTTGTCCATATAAAAATTAATCAAAGAAACATCATTGTTTAAACTCTAAACTCTAAATTATAAACCTTAAATTCTAAACCTTAAATCCTAAACATCATCATTTAAATGTCTTTTTAGTATGAAAGTGAACATATCCATATCAAATATGAAGAAGATAATAACATCAAACAAATATACCAGACGAGAGAATCAAGAAAACAAATTAGAAGAGTGACGAGTAACTCTAATTTCCATAAATGAACTCCTTCGATCCTTATGTATAATTTATTGTATAATATATTCTTTATGTAATTTTAATTCCTCACCCCCAATAATTCAATTAATTAATAAATTTATTTTCATACACTAATTAAATTTACGATTATAAAAAAGAATGTTATAATGAAATCGTGTAATACGACTTCTATTAAATTTAGAAATAATTAAAAGTATATATATTTTATACTGAATGCTTGTCACACTACTCCACTTTAAATAAAATTGTCAGCCTCCTACATTAAATTGCTGGATTCAAAATTACGGGACACTATTTACCTATTTTAGTAATGAATATTTTCTTTTACCCATTTCAGTAAATGTGAAAAAATAATGGTGTGGTAAATAGACCGTAGACAGTTGTTACAAGACACTAAAAATGTGGCATGGTGATCGTGGGAATTCAGTGGCTACTACCACCATGTACGTAGGACTGTTGAAGATTGTTAGACGTAGGAAAGTGGGAAAATGTCGAAAGATTGGAGCGCATCAAAGTGCAAAAACGTGTTGCCGCACGAGACCCCGGACCTGAAGGACCACTACGTTGTGGGGGAGAAGGTGCTGGGAAAAGGGCACTTGGCCACCACCTACGTCTGCACCCACAAGGAGACAAGAAAGTCTTACGCCTGCAAAACCATCCCAAAGGCCAAACTTTTGAGCCAAGAGGAGTACGATGATGTGTGGAGGGAGATTCAGATCGTGCACCATTTGTCGGAGCACCCCAACGTGGCAAGAATACAGGGAAGCTATGAGGACAAGTTTGCGGTGCACCTTGTGATGGAGCTGTGTCGTGGGGGTGAGCTTTTCTATAGGATCACGCAGAAGGGTCATTACAGCGAGCGTGAGGCTGCCAAGTTGATCAAGACCATTGTTGGGGTGGTGGAAGGCTGCCACGCTCTTGGGGTCATCCATAGGGATCTCAAGCCTGAGAATTTCTTGTTTGATACCCTTGCCAATGATGCCACCCTCAAGGTCATCGATTTTGGCTTCTCTGTCTTCTTTAAACCAGGTTCCATTCATCTCTTCTTATAATGCCTGCATTTGCCTATGAATTTCTAACTTCTTGTTTCTTCTTTATTTTGTTTTCAATGGGTGTAATTTGCTTCACCTATTTGCCCGTTTTTTCATTGTTATTGGGTATAATTTGACACTTGGTGCAAAATCATTATTTTCATAACTAATATTATTTAACTATATAAGTCTAATCCATAAATTTTATATTCCACTTTAGTTTATTTTTTCTTGATGTTATACATGTTTTCCTTGGTCATTTAATTACCACCCTGTATTTAGTATGCGTGTATGATTTTGGTCAAACAAACTACTACCAAACACACTCTTACCTTTGTCCTTTTCTTGTTTCTTCTCAGGACAAACCTTTAGTGATATAGTAGGAACTTGCTACTATATGGCCCCAGAGGTGTTGCGCAAACAATCTGGACCTGAAGTGGACGTTTGGAGTGCTGGTGTTATTCTATACATCTTACTGAGAGGGCTCCCACCTTTCTGGGCAAGTAATGATCCTAATGTGTACTGTAATTCTCTTCGACTAATAACTAAATTTTTTCTCTGTAAATTATTTGATCATATACTTGTTATCTTCTTTGTGCCTGAGTTGCATCCAATTCTTTTATTGTTTTCAGAATCCGAATCAGCAGTTTTCAAACAGATTTTGCATGGGGAGGTTGATTTTGCATCTGATCCGTGGCCAAGTATATCACAAAGTGCTAAAGATTTGATAAAGCAGATGTTGGATAAAGACCCTAAGAAAAGAATTTCTGCTCATGAAGTCTTGTGTGAGTTTCTTGAATACTAGTAACAACTGAATTTTCACGTGCTATAGGTGTATGGCAGCTCATTACAATGTCATAGCTTAGTAGAAAATCTAACAAATACGGAGTCTTATACACTCAGGTCACCCTTGGATTGTTGATGATAGTGTTGCCCCGGACAAACCTCTGGATCCTGCTGTTTTGACCCGCCTAAAGCATTTCTCAACAATGAATAAACTTAAGAAGATGGCGTTACGTGTATGTTTAGTATTGTTGCATGCCTTACCTTTTTCTATTTGATTTCAAAAGTGATATTAATTAATTTTGTCTTGAGATTTATATTAAAAATTTGTCGAATGAGATAACCTGTCATAACTTATTGTTTCAAATTCAATCCGAAATTCCAGACATCGATACAAGTAGTGGAAAGTCAAGAGGTAGGGGTAGGAGTGCATCTTGACTCTTGAAGAATTCCATTATCATAATGAGGCATGGATGAAGAGGTGAAATAATTAAAGTCTATTGAGTCTTATTTGTGGTGGCAGTCATGAAGCTTTGTTTTATAAAGGGATCACATGAAGAAAAAAATATACACTCAATCTAGAGAGAGGGTCACCACCCTACAAGAGAAGGGGCAGGATTTTCTCAAGTTTGTCTAGAAAACTAATTCATTGTTATATAATGAAACACTTAGAGACAATTTGGTGGAAATAGACACGAGGTGTCGAATCATGTAAATTCATACTTTCAGCTAATTTTCATTTATGGTGTTGTTTTTGATGAGTCTTAAACAAACAACACACACAAATAATCTGCAAGGAATAGAAGAAAAAAAAAACGGAACACGGGCAACACACAAGATTTAACGTGGTTCGGTTTCCCTAATCTACGTGCAACAGGAGGAATTTTATTCACTTGTGATTGCTAAAGATTACAAATACAAGTTGTGTATTTATAGAGAGAAACTAGGGTTACTGTCTAATTGGGCCTAACTCAAATCAAGCCTCCACAAAGCCCAACAATCTCCCACTTGGAGGCTTGATAAACTTCAAACTGCCATCCACATAACACACCTATATGTCTAG
>Ga0209489_105130_pt1 | contig 23219 bp, 17 predicted proteins | sample SiratrowhiteBW_FD_187527 | JGI IMG/M metagenome (GOLD analysis project Ga0209489, IMG submission 187527) | Root nodule microbial communities of legume samples collected from California, USA - Siratro white BW (SPAdes) (version 2) | ecosystem: Host-associated > Plants > Roots > Nodule | place...
AAAAAAAAAAAAAAATAAAAAAATATATTTTTTTATAAAATAAATAAAATATATATATATATATATATATATATATATATATATATATATATATATATATATCACTTACAAATTATCTTCTAGAAAGGCTTCCATGAATGAATTTTTATATAAACTATTTTAACTAATAATGAAACTCATTTTACCTTCTTGTTTGTTCTCTTATAAGTGATTTTATATAAACCTATCCAAACAGGCCCTAGATTCACTGAGATATACCTGGTCCTGTAACGATGACAAAGTGGACGAGTACTCTGTAGGAACCACTTTCTGCGCTGCAACGAACTGTGCAGCCTTCACATAAAACCCTTTGTTGGCTTCGCATAACTTGAGAAATCTTTTGGCAGAGCGTAGATGCACCTGAGCACCAAACGATACGTTCAAAACATCAGCGATTGAAACAGTTCTCGTAGCAGATTGAACAACCAGAACGATTATTCATTGTAGAGATGGCGAAAACCTGAGAAATCGTTAGACGGTACTGGTCGGAGTCTTTTTGAAGGCCGCGCAAAGAGAATTCGTAGTCAACAACAGTGGAAGCAACCTGAGAGATCGAGGATTGAGGAAACAGAGAGAAGTGAAGTCAAACACTGCGAAGAGTCGAGCAAGGAAAGATGGAGCCATGGAAAAAATGGTACCGTGGAGACGGCACGAGCTGTACGGACGAGGCCGTGGATTTCGCCTCCAGTTTTGTCGGCGGAGAGTGCCGCGAGAGGAGAGAGAACGGCGGAATTGGTAGTTTGTGCGGCGGCGGCGGCGGTGGTTGCGGTTAGAAGGAAAAGTGCGGTCGTGCGTTTGGCGGGAAAATTGAAAGTTTTAGGCGCCATTTCACTGGAGGGTTTGTTCGGTGAATGGATTTTAGCTACGCAGTTTTAAAGACTGAAGCTAAATTTTCCGGAGCAGAAACCAGATTTTTGCGGCGTTCGGGTTAATCCCGTTGCAAGATTCTAGGCTTTGTGGAAATAATAATATTTTTCGAAATATTTGTACACTTTTTCTGATTAAATTAACTTGTAAAAAACACTAGTTAACTTTCTTTGATAAGGAACACTTGTTAACTAAGGAAAATTTTACCCCCTATAGACCAATTTTTTTAAAAAAATTCCCAACTAAATCCCCAATTTATTTACCCAAATTCACCTTTTCTTTTCTCTTATGGTCAGAATTAGGGCATGTAGGAATTGAATTCTGAATTATTTAGTCCTCTTGGTTGGAATTCAGTTTTTAAGATCAAATTTTTTACTTGATTTTACGCTTTATTTAATTAATACTTTATTTTAAAAAATAAATAAAAAATATTTAAAATTGTAATATAATTCAATCATTAATAATAATAGAATTATTAGTATATTATTATCATTAATAGAATAATTAATTTTACATTTAATTAATACTACGTACAATTAAAACTACTATTATTAATTTAAAGATTTTATTACCATTATTGATAAATTTTACTTTACAAAAAAAATCCCCTAAATTAGATTAAATGAGTTCGGTACATAACTTGTTTGTCTTTTTTCCAAATTCTAGCAGTTTTAACTTTTGGAAACCTTAATGTTTTGCATAGAATTTATGTTAATGAAGCTAACAATATTATCTTTTAGTTTATAATTTTGTTTAGAAGTGCAAAAACAGTGGATCAAAAAGAAAAGAAAATTGATTACTTAAGTAATTTGTTGGACTTTTTCTGAATTATTAGACAATTAATTTGTTTGAAGCTTCGTTGTTATTTCTGGTATTTACGTCACTGAATTTAAATCTAATACTACCATTAATAAGTTTATAATTTCTTTGTAAATAGTTTAAAAACTGAAAAAATAAACTTTTAGAAAAAGTTGTTTATCTAAGTAAGTTGTTGGATGTTTTAGCGAATTTTGAAAAGAGTTGAATTATTTCAAATTTAGTTGTTGTGCGTGATATTTGTATCACTGAATCTAATAGTATTATTTACAAGATCACAATCTCTTTTAAAAAATGTTTGGAAACAGTGTTACAAAATAGAAAAATTAGGTTTTGTAGAAGTTGACAAATTTTTTATGTAATTGTGGCAGTGGTCTTCTTTAAAACCTTTAATGTTTTGTGTAATATTTGTGTAGTTGAATATAATGTTGTAACATTTGGATTTTTATAATCTTTGTGTAGCAGCTTCTAAATGCTTCTAAATAGTACAACAAAAGAAAAAGATGATAAATTTATAGTTTAAATAATGTGTAACAACATGAAATATGATAACTATTTAGTTGCTTAAAATTGGCACCTATATTCCATTATGATGAAAACTTTTAATGTTTTGTGTAATACTTGTGTAGTTTAATACAATGTTGTAACATTTGGATTTATAATCTTTGTGTAGCAGCTTCTAGATGCTTCTAAATAGTACAACAAAAGATGATAAATTTATAGTTTAAATAATGGGTAACAATAGAAAAATAATTATATAATTATTTAGTTGTTTAAATTTGGCACCTATCTTCAACGATGACTGGGACAATTAATTTTGGAGTGACAAATAATTTCACAATAAAAATAACACTTGGAGTGATTTTTGTTATTTAATTTTATTTTATTCTTATTCAACTTAATTTAAGACATCTTTATGATTTTTTTTGTTTGTTTTGTGGATTGAAACAAATTTGTAGCCGTGGTTAGTAAATTTTATAGCTTAATTCTTCAAATAAATGAAATTTTAAAATTTATTACAAATATGTACATATTGAAATCTTGATAAATATGTTTTAATGGTATAATATGTGAAAATAAAGTAGATAAAGTTTTTGAAACTTCTCATATTTATAGCATATTTTATTTCATTTAATTATGAAAGGTCTTCGATAGTATTTATATAGGATTTGTCTTTTCATCATAAAAACGTATTTTTATCATCAAAGTCAAGTATTTTAAGAATTTTAGTCCTAAATTATATATTTTTTAATGTCTCGTTTGCAATTTTAAAATATATATGGTTAATTATAGTTATCATGGTCACTTATTTTCTTTTTTTTCTGAAGAATTTGTTGCATGTGTATATGTAATAATCACAAAGCAAAAATAGAAAAAATTCTAATAATTTATAGCACATTAGGGTGAGAAGTTGATTTTATATTGCTTAACATTTGTTGTTAAAAAAATAATGAAAAAATTTGCATGTGTATACTCTAACCTTATTTAATGTTATTTCTCAACTCCTCTTATGTTCTTTTCATCCTTTACAACCATAACAATTATTCTCCTTTTCCTTTGGTCTTGTTTTTATCTATTAAACACTATCACAACATCATCAATCATTCTCTTCTTCCATTGTGACTACTCATGAATCTTTTTTCTAACTTTTCTCGTTTAGCAACATGTTCCTTATGAAACTACACTCCTTCACCAGCTATCATCTTTCCTTTGTCTCACCACTTGTTTTTCTCTTGTTACTCTTCCTCGTTTAAAGTTGCTGAATTTTTTTTCTCGAATTTTCAAATATAACAATATATGTTAGTTGGCTTAGTTTTAGTTGTTAGATGTAGAACTTTAAATTGATCCTTTATATATTAATTAATTTCATTCTAAAATGAATATTTTAAAAAGATGTTTAACTATAGACAACATGCATGACGATGATTTGTTTCTAAATTATAAAATGACACCAAAACAACATAATCAATGTATAATGTGGTTTGTTTGAATATGTACTTGACCCCCTAAAAATATGGGCAAGCTCCACAAATTTTGACATGCCATGTAGAGCTGACAATAATTGGCTCACAACCATGCCAAGTGGATTATGTACAAAAGAAAAAAAAATGTGAACAAAATTTTATTGACCAACCAATGTAAGGATTATTGTTTCATAGGTGTGAACACATATAATGGTATAGGATCAGTTCCATTTATTTCTTACCATGTCACAATTATTTCACCCACGAAGCTTGTGTAGATTTGAAACATGCGATAAATCAACTTTGTCCCGTGAAGTGCCACAATAATATTCATTCCCAGCATTCTACACCTTTATCGTAAACTACTGTGGACTTGTACAACAAGAGATAGTTATTTGTGTAAAGTTAATATAATTTACCACCAATTTTATTTGTCAAATCTCCTAATGCTAAGAAAAACTCACACATACATGGAAGTTTATATCTTATTGGAGATTTCATATGGACTAAAGATGAGGTCTTTCAATAGTTTATAACTGTGTGCAAACTTTATCTTACAAGCCAGTTTTTTAATGTTGAGTTAGACTTAAAGTTCACTTCTTAATATGGTATCAGAATATATCCTAGTAAGGTTGTTGGACCTATCGAGCCACCCGCTATTGGGCCGCTATCAGACCACTCTTACATATAAGTTTCACGCTCGAGTTGAAGAGTCTCAGCGTAAGGAAGGTGTGTTGGAGATCTTACATCAATTAGAGATGAGACATTTCAATATTTTATAAGTAAGTGCAAACTACACCTTACAAACTGATTTTGTAAGAATGAGTTATACTTAAAGTTCACTTCTTAAATATATTTTCAATATCAAGTTGATAGTTCCATTAGTGAACATAGTGATGACATGACTTACTACCACCAAATGTCTAACCCACTTCATAAATTTGAGACAGGTGTGTAGGGTGCATTGTCCGAACAATAATCCCACAAAGAAATTCAAATTATAAAAAATATCACCTTTGTTATGGAAATAGACATTATAGACGTTAAACATAAACAAATCAATTTGTAATGTTAAAATTGCATACTACATGTGCATTAATAAATTTAATTTAATAACACAAAAACATAAAATATTTTTATTTAATACGGATTTATTGTTTATTAATCTCTTTTATTTATCACAATTACTTATTACTGTTCACTTGAATGATATATTTGTCACGTATCTTTAACTTTAATTGTGTAACATGCATGACATGTCTCCATCACTTAACTCCACATGCATAACAATCCAAATCTTAAATAGTTACTAATTTTTAATGTTGTATAAATTAAAATTGAGGTTTATGAATACCAAAATGTAAAAAGAAAATTGAAAATTGTATCAAAATTTTAAAAAAAAAAAACCACAAAAATATGAAAGGAGATCAATCCACAAATTCAACAATCAAACAAGTTTATTTCATCACAACCAAAGATTCAAATTTAAGTTTGAACGAATGATTGATTTAATTAATCAACTAAACATGCTATACTATACCAATTAAATCAAAAATCAAAATACCATTCAATTTAATTTTTATTTAATCATCAAATCAACATTTAATGAATTCTTAATTTGATTCTAAAAAAAAATGCAATTTGTAATCACAAAAAGCAAAATCTAGATAAAAAAAACTAACCCATACTTAGACTTATTTGATCATGATGATTGTCTGAATTGATCATCAATATTTAGTTTTCCATGGATAACGAATAACAAACGAATTTCAAAGAAGAAAATAGGAGGAGGAAAAAAAATAATATTAAGTGAAAAAAATGAGAAGACAGTTTATAAAACTTTAAAAATTTATTAAATGATTTATGTTTACAAGTTTAGAGTCAATTTAAACTATATAAATACTTTAAAATATAAAGTAAACATGAATTTAAATGTAGACTAGAATTAGGTTCATAAGCCTAATTAGAAAAATTTAAGCTATTACAAATAAAATTTAATCAACATGAGTTGATTTACAAAATTTCAACAAATTTTACTTAACTTCAAAAAATCATAAAAAAAATAGAAAACTCTAAATTCAGCAAACTATGTATTCATTTCGAGGATAAAAAATATACTAGAATCAGTTAAAAATAATATCTACAAAAAGAATTATATCAAAAAATAATAAACCAAATACAAAATTAAAATTTATATACACATTAGACCCAATTTATCACTATCAAAAGAAAATAAATTAAAAATAAAACATATAAAAATTTCATTCACTGTATCGTAAAGTTATAAATATGGGTTATCATTGATGTTACTAATCACTTATAAGAATCCTTTTCAAATCATCCCTTTAACATAATATTTAGATAAAGTATTTATTGTCTACTAACATGCAAATGATGAGTTATGATTATAGTGACTATTTCAATAATCCAAGTCATTCCAAATGACATAAAATAAATGTTTATCGCAACTGTTTTCTCCCATCAAATCATTGCATTTTAAAGCATATTTCTCTTTACTAACTCATCAACCATTTCAACGTCATAAATAATTTCGTCACAAAACTCCAATAACCATATTAAAAGAATCCTCTAATATGTCTAAATAACAAAAAAAAATTATAGTACAAATGATTCTGATACCGCATTCATCTATATTTAGCCAATTAAATTAACATCTAACAAACCTCTACATTCAATGATCTTTGACAAAATGTAATATGGGCGTTTGATTATGATCACTGAAAATGGGACAGAAAAATAAAATATTATCATCGCTTTTAAAATTGTTAACTCAAGCTTGTCCAGGATTCTATTTAAATAAAAAATTATGTTGATATCAACAAAGTGATCCTATCATAGTCCAATGCAAGAGATTTTACTTCCTTATCTTTTTCTTGAAAAATCACCGAAACAAGAAAAAAATCATTAATCTTTGTCCTAAACTCTTTGAACCACAATAAATAATTAATTTTACTCTCAAAATCTTTGAGCCAAAAGAGATACTTTAAAGGTTTAAATATTTAATTCATGTGAAATAAACAGTTTTTATATTCATGTAAAAATTCGTTGATTTAGAGTTCGTTTGAATGTATTTTTTTTTTAGTCCTTTCACGGAAAAAAAATCAATAATCTTACTCCCGATTTTTTTTTCATCAAAGCCAAATTAATAGATATATAAAGGTTTAAATATTCAATTTGTGTAAAGTAAAATGTTTTTTATTTTTATCTTAAACGCCTTTTATGTTTTCTTAGACCAAAAGTAATTAAAGATCACATTAAAAGTAAAAATAAGGTATTGCACCATGAAGGACATTCAAAATGTTCAGTGTAAGCATGGAGGTATATATATATATGTATTAAGGTTATTATATTTTTTGTCATTTCTTTTAAATTGAGCATAATTGATTTTAACTTTCAAGAACTCATGCTGTAGCATTTATATTAAGGTAAGCCAATTTGGAATGATGTTTACCTACACTTTCTGAGGTGCGGCACATGCAGAAGACAAAAATGCAAGATTAAATCATCAGAATAGCAGGAAAATCCACAATGACTAGGAAAATTGGACAGGATGAGTTCAAAATCACAAAGGACAAATCAGTTCAAACAATACAGAGAAGAGAAGCAACCCTTGCATTCGAACCCACAAATGAAGCAAAAGGGGCCAAGGGCCAGTGCTTCTCTTTCCTTCTCTTATTTCTTCAGAATAGAGTGGGACATGTTTGCTCCTTGTTGGTCTGGTCTTTTTCGTCCGTCTGATAATGCCAAAAACAAAAGCAAAGAAGAACCAAAATAACCTTTTAGCGATGGAATATCACATGAGCCCATATTTGTAATTACAAGATATCTTTTAAAAGATATATAATAAGGAAGGATCCAAGAGACACTGTACCTTTAAATCAAGCCTATGCAGAAAGCTTATTTTTAAGCTCGGCAGCCACGGCATCGATGAATTCCTCAGTGTTCAAATAGTGCTCTCTTGAAAGCCTACTTGCAAGAATTGAATAGTGAGTTTATTAATCATGTGAAGTAGATAAGCAAATTTACTTGGCCAATGTCGTAACAATGCAACAATGACACTTAACGTACTTGGATCCATGAATAATAAGTGCCAAGTCCTTGGTCATCTTCCCAGCCTCTACTACTCCAATGCAAGCTGCCTCTAGCTTTTCAGTGAATTCCAATAGTGTAGCATTGTCATCTAGTTTTGCCCTGTCAACATAAAATTGATCACATAATATTATATTCTAATAGTTTCTAACTTTCAAATACAACGAATAAAGGTTTGCATTCTACTATGCAAGTTAGATAGTAATATACCTGTGGGCTAGCCCTCTTGTCCAGGCAAAGATGGATGCTATGCTATTTGTGCTGGTTTCGCCTCCTTTCTGATGAACCCTATAGTGACGGGTAACTGTTCCATGGGCTGCTTCTGCTTCAATAGTCTTTCCGTCAGGGCAAACCTGAACCCACGCCATCATGCAACAAGTATCAAAAGTCATACACCAGGAACTCTCGTATTGCAAAGAAATTTACTAAACTTGATTTAATAAATAATAAATAAAAAATCCGGTTCAATTAATTAAATAATTCACAAAAAATTGTAATAAAACCAACCAATACAGATGTCATCAAACCCAATGATCCAAAACCTAAAAACAGAGTGAATAGGTATTAGTTAAAGAAAAGAAATCCATGCACAAATGAAGTTGCAAAAAGAAAGTGACTAGTAAATAAGCATATCAGACAAACCTTGAGCTAAGAAATCACTCTGCACATCACCATCATAGTTTTTGCATGCCCATACGTAACCTCCTTCACTCTTAAGTGCATAAGCCACCATATCATCAATGAGCCGATGCTCATACCTTCCAAATTCATTAGATAAATGTAAATAATAGTATAATATGAACATTTTCTTCCCTCGATACAAGAGTACCCATCCACTCACCATATACCAGCAGCCTCAAACTTTGATTTCCAGCTTGCCTCGTAAACTTCTTGGAATATGTCCTTGAATCTGCAGACAATAAATTAATAGAATCAAACAGGAGATCGTTGCAGTAAAAGTTTTTAAATATCATTAAATATTAAGTTAATAATGAATTGTATACCTTCCATCATATTTCTTCAGAATTGTATTTTTGGTACTAAGATAAAGTGGCCACTTTTTCTCTAAAGCAGTTGCCATAGAAGCCTCGGCAAAAGAACGAATAGACTGCATCACATGCCAAATAATAAAATTAGATAGAAGTTCGACAACTACCAGAAATCATTAAATATATCCAATCAAAGTGATATCAGACACTGCAGAACCAACCTCATCAGTATTGTACATAGCTAATGAAACACCTCCTTCACCAGTAAAGTTAAAAACCTCTAATTCAGTCTTCTCACCTTGGCCTTCTGGAACTACAAGTATAGAAGAATTCATAAAAACAATCTTTAGTAACCAAAATTATGTAACGATGAAAACCATGTCCCTGAGATGGGACAATGTGATTGAGTACAAGATAACTTCAGAACTAAGTACAGTTGTCTAAATCAAGTAAGAGGCTTACCAAACACCAGCTTCAGCTTTCCAGCTCCTTTAATTACTGTATCAGTAGCCCGATATTGGTCACCAAAGGCATGTCTTCCAATGCATATTGGCTTTGTCCAACCTGGTAAAGTGGTAATGTTGAGATATACACATCCCTCCATTTATCAGGAAGTAATTAAATATAATTTTTTTAATATTAGTACCAGGAACAAGGCGCGGAATGTTTTTGCAAAGAATTGGTTCTCTGAAGACAGTTCCTGAAAATTTCCAAACAAACAACCAATACAAAAAAATATACACTGTTACAATCTACTACTTATTAGCTACCAATGAGCGCCGAGATATATAAATTCACTGGTATTTAACATTTAACAAAAAAATAATCAGAGGAAGTAAGATGAGTTACCATTCAAAATGTTCCTAATTGTCCCGTTTGGACTCTTCCACATTTGCTTCAGGCCAAACTCCTTCACACGAGCTTCATCTGTCATGTATAACACTAGTATAAGCTTCGACATCTACTATCAAGTGGAACACAATCATGCAGCATACACCAAACGAAGGTAAAAACTAAAAGAATATGTCAGGATTTGACTACCGAACCTGGAGTAATAGTTGCACACTTGATTGCTACATTGTATCTACATAACAGTACAGCCATTAGATAAACCAGGATAAGTAACAACAATGCAAAAACACAAGAATAAAAAGCATTTAACCACTCTAAATTCAACATTATATGCCACGCAAAAAATATTAAAATTAAAATATTGTTGTTCTACATATCACTTGCTATATAATCAAACTACACAAAAGGATTATCATATCCCTTTTGGGGGAGGGGGTGTTCAAGGTATACAAATAACATACTTGAGAGTAGCTTCTGCGCTTTCAGTTGTAACTTTATCATCGGTCTCATCACGGTATGGAAGACCAAGGTCATAATACTTTATGTCCAACTCCAAGAAAGGCAAAATGAGCTATCCCATAAGAAATGATAGAAAAATATTAATATTACAAGCACGTTTCACAAAAAAAAAAAAAAAGTGACGATTGCATTAAGAGCAATGTGATGATAAATCACCTTGTCCTTGATTGACTTCCAGATAACCCTGGTCATTTCATCTCCTGCAATGCATTATCCACAAAAGTAAATGTAAGATAAAGGCGAAGGAGCAAGATAAAGATTGACTCAACAGATAAACAATCACCACGGAAATTAGTATTACACAAATCCAAAATCCTAGGTCACTGTTAGAAATATTTTCTATGTTAGTATTTTTTTTTTTTTCATTTTTAATTACAAAAAGGCCCGCTTTATTTTTACTTTACTCTCCGTTTTCAAATGTTTTTATTAGAAACAGTAAAAACTTAGTAAAAACATTTTTTTTTTATTGTTTTACTTTCTAAAACAGGAAAAAAAAAGCAGAACAGCTTTCTCAAAAGCAATGACCCCTAGTTTTTTACCGAGGGCGAAGGGTAAAACTGAAAATGTCAGTATTTTGGCATTCCATGATTTTGGGTATTTTAAATGAAATACTTCGTTACTAATTACACTTACACATTGTCATCTGAAAGATTGCATCTTCCTCCCTTATTTCATTTACTGTTCTAATAACAATTCAACAACTTCACTTTCCCCTGCTTAAATATGGTGGAAATCATAAACAAATTCCCTTTAAAACTAAGGACCAATGGAGGTAGATATAGCCTTACAAACAATAATGCAAATGTATAATGCCAAGGGAGGTTACTGTCAGTGCTAACGCTTTCAATTAAGATACAGACCAGAAAACTTCATAAATCTAGCTCAAACACAAAAGACAAACTAGCTCAGGCTGTCATCCCATATACTTCTCAGGCTGTCATCCCATATACTTCTCGCAAAAATCACATCAAGTTTTCAATACTCCAACGAGTCCAACGATAACGTTGGACCTTGGAGGAAGAACAACCCATGAAACCCATATTTTTATTTTCCGCAATCTAATTTTATTTATTTAACTGAAAAATAAGTCACAAACAGTAATTGTAACAAGAACAGAATAGATCTCCGCCAAAAAAAACAACTTTACAATAGAACGGATCAAATCTCCCTTTCAATAATAAATATCTAAAACAATTCAAGGCCTGGAACCTCAACACACAAAAAAAAATATCTAAAACGTTTCAAATAATGGAACCTCAACACACAAAAAAAATATCTAAAACGTTTCAAATAATGAGAGAAGGAAGTACAGTGGGCCACATAACCTATCGCAAGGAAAATATCTAATTGAAGACAGTGGAGGGGAGCACATCAACACGACAAGACACATCACGCGAAAAAAGAAAGTTAAGCAATAATCAGAGAGAGAATAAACAGATGAAACTTGAAACGTGAAACGGTAAAAATGAAGAGAAAAAAAAAAGAAAAAAAACTAGATGAAATGAAAGAAGGATAAGAGATCGGATCGAAGGAGGAAGAAGAAGTTGAAGAAACGGACCATCCATCTCGACGATAGGATTGGCGACCTTGATCTTCTGAAAGGCCATGGCTGAGTTTCTGATCTGGAAAGAAGGTTAGGTGAGAAGTGAATAATGTGAAGAGATCAGAGTTTAGCAAAAAGAAGTGAGTTGCTACTATTGGCACCACAGTATCGTGGAATGGTGGTATAAGTAATGTTTTCTCTGCCCCCACCTACTTAAGAGCTTTTACTATTTTAAATGTCAATAGATATGTCTTTTCAGAAATATCTTTTAAAAACTAGGATACTTTTTATAAATTAAAATTAGTTTCTAAAAAAGTTTGAATAAATTTTTTTAGAGATCAAATTAAATATTTTTATAAAATAATTAATTTAATTTTTACATACTTTTTTACGTTAAATGTTTGTATTGGTCCAAAGAATGGTCCTTATATGTATATATATCCAATCCGAGGGCGTGATTTTCTTTGCCGCCCTCGTGATCTTTGCCTCGCTTCCCTCTTTACCAAATTAATTGAACACTAATGCATTTGCTGAAAAAATAATTGTAATACTTACATATTAAATTTTTATTTCAATCTAATTTTTTTATTGTTTATTTAAATAATTTTTTATGTCTTGTTATAAATCATAAATATAATTAATATGAAAAATATATATTCATTTAAATGACAGTCATTTCTTTTAATGTTTAGGTAAAGATTCCTTCTTTCTTGGTGTTATTAATAAATATGTGTAAGTTCCTTCATCATTGTCATTTTTAAATAAAAAAAATCTTTTTTTATCTGGCTTTTTCAAATTGTACATTTATAACTATTTATTTCCTGTTTTACAACCCATTGAAACTTGTATAAACATTAAACAAAGAGATAAATTTGAAAAATATAATACATAATTTTTTAAACTTTCATTGATAAAAAGAAAAAAAAGTCAAACAACTACCCTATAGAAATAAAGAGTCATGTTATGCAGGATTACAAATTAGAGTATAATTTTTTTTATTTGTTTTTGTTATTTATAATGTTTTTAAGAAAATAAAGAAGTTATTTTTTACATATGATATTACTAAATAAAACTTTACATATCTTGATAAGCAATTAAGATGACTGAAATAAAATAATAATTATATCACTTAATTAACAAATAAATAAATAAAAAATTAATTAAAAATATAAAAATAAATAAATATTCAACAAAAGAATTTGATAAAAATTTAATTAAAAATATAAAAAATAAATATTCAACAAAAGAATTTGATAAAAATTGAATTAAAAATAATTAAATAAACTTAAAACTTAATTAAAATTTAAAAAAACAAACTTCTTAACTATACAATAATTCTCAAATAGAATGATATTATTTTTTAATAAAAACAAAACAATTAAAGAATTGATTTTATTCATGAAAAGTAGTAAAAATTATAGGTTTGTATTTTACTTTTTTTCATGAAAAATGTTTTTATCTTTTACTATTAAAAAGAGAATGAAATGAATAAATGGTGAGAAAATATAAAAAAGTTAATTTATTCTCCTATACGTTTTATTAATTTTTTTATTACATTTAATTTTATGTTTTAATATTTATTTTCATTATTATATGCACATAATTATAAAATAATTTAGAGGCAGGCATTCCTTACTCTATAATGGTCCGCCACTGCATCTATGAATATTGTTAATAAATATTATTTATTAAACTTTGTATTTAGTATTTAAATTATACATATACTGCTAGTGTTTATGTTTATGAGACTGTCTGATAGCAAATGTGCATAGGTAAGCACGTGTTTCTGATATATGTGCCTACTAGACACTGTCTAGTGTGTCTAATACTTAAAGTTTATATCTAATATCTTAACTATCTTCTATTATATTTATAATTTATATCTAAATTATTGCTTAACATTATATGTATATTTATTATTGTAAAACAATATTTTCTCTTTCTCTTTTTTTCTTATTTCTTTTATTGTTGGGAAGTCAACAATATTTGTAAATGTAATTTTAAACAATGTTTAATTTTGAAATTGTTTATATTTTAATCTAATATTTTTATTAAAAACTTACTGTTTTACTTTTATTAAGAGTTACAAAGTTTTTAAGGATTCTTGACTGTTATTAAGAGTTTCTAATTATCAAGAAAAAACAAATGTTAAATATTTTTGGTGATTTTAATAGTAATACTTCATTAGTAACATCTTACATGTTTGTTAGTACATGTAAAGAGTGGTTTTTTATCCCTGCCAAAAACAAATTGAAAAAATGTGAGTCATTCAGTTTGTGGAATGGTAACTTTCATCTAAACATTTCGCAAACTCTGTGATTGATTTAAATACAAACAAAATTAAGAAAAGAATAAAGTTTTAATATATTTATATATATGCTTAATTTGAAGAATAAGAATGCTTATTTAACTAAAATAAAACTTAACAAAAAAATTAATACAAAATCTGAATTAGAGTGAATATAAACCAGATAGATAAAAACAACTACATTAGATTATCAATGGCACATGGCACACGTAAACATCATGACCAGACTGGATTGTTCAGAGAAAACAAAAAAAAAAATGAGGAAAATAATTCAGCTACCTCTGCTCCTACCTAACTCTCAGGAAAATCATTCAATGTTTTTTTAGACCATTTTTCTATGGGAATAATTTAAAATGATGTTGAACTTTCTCTTTTAATTTTAATTTATTATGACTAATATAAAAATTTGAATTTAATATGTTCTCGGGACTTCTTTGTTTAAAATATAAGCAAAATGAGTAATGTTTATTCCTCTCTAGATTTAAATTTTTAAAAGTACTTCATTAACATGTAATATTTTTCCACCTCTAATAAGAACAGTTGATCTTATAGTTTTCAAAGGAATTATTGTACATATTTTTTTTCATGCCACATGTTTTATGTTTGACTTAGTTCATTGATTTAAAATTAATTTTGTCTGAATGTTATAATTGTCATGGTAAAGCTAAATTTCATAGACTATGCATATGATCGTGTTAATTTTGAGAGAATTACAAATATATATTGGAATTAATTAATTAATTAAATTGAAATTATGTATTGGAATTAATTAACTAATTAAATTCTATATTTTCTTCAACTTAGTCAAGACTGAATATTTGTATATTAAGATGTGAATGATAGTCTTAAAAGTAGTTGATATTAATTATGTATTGGAATCAATTAACTAATTAAATTCTATATTTTCTTCAACTTAGTCAAGACTGAAATTTGTATATTAAGATGTGAATGATAGTCTTAAAAGTAGTTGATATTGATGAGGATAAGAACGACCCATGAACAACTTTTCTTTTTGTCCTGTCCTATTTTAAATGTCAGTGGTCAAATAACATTATCTAGATAGGGTATGGCACAAATAATAATAACAATAAATGTAAATTAAAATATTTATTTTGGTGATAGCATTTTTTAAGAATTGATTTCTAAAATTTTGTAAGAGAGTTTACTAAAATAATTTTACATATATTAATTTCTCCTTAAAAAACGCGATTGTTATACACAATAAACGTTCAACAAACATGATTGTATATTCAGTAAAATTTATTTAACTTTACTTTTATATTTTTCAAAATGTCAATAAATAAACCAATATAAAAAATATGATAACTAGATTAACTTTTATGCACATAAAAACTTTAGTAATCATATTACTTTTATATATTATATATTATATTTTATTAATAAATGTATATAAATACAAGTATTATTTACATATTATATATTATTTGTATATTTATGTTAAGATTCTTTATTTAATATATATATATATATATATATAAATACAACAATACAATAAAAGATAAACATATTTTAACACTTATAAACATTTAAAAATATTTTTCTTCAAAATTTATAAAATCCTCTCATTTGTTTTTGTTTAGTGAATTAAGCACATATTGTAATTTGTCCAATTACATCCTCCTCACCCAGCTAAAGGCATCAACATACCCAATAACTTTTAGTCACCTAGAACTATACAATTAATAGTTTTTAATAAAAATCAAACTTCCACTTAGCAACTAAAGTTCTCAAATTTTTGGTTAATAAATCTTCTCGAGCAAAAGTTGGGTTTGACCAGACCACATGAAACTTTTATTAAATAGCTTGCCTAATGTCTCTTGTTCACCGAGAGACCAAAGCTCTCGACTTTTGATTAAAACAAAATTTACTCAACAAGCACGTCATTGAGAGTCTTATTCAAAAAGTTCGCCCAATGATTAAAACTCTCGAGTTTTTGAATGAATCAATTTTGTCGAATGAGCGCATATAACTCGTTAAACAAGTATGCAAAATTCAAAAAAATTACAGATAACATAGGAATCCTAAAAGATGAGTTTTAACTTCATGTTTTCACAAAAAAAATTGAATATATTACTCAAGTTATGTACAATTTATACCAATTTATCCTAAATGTAGTATTCTAACAACCACACTCATACATGTCTACCCACTTCTAAGCATTAAAAAAAAAAAGGTTTTATTTTTCATTCAACCAATACATACATTCAAAGTGAAATAATTCAACATCATAATCAATTTAAACAAATTAAAGATAAAAATCATTTATATCATACTCAACCAAAGTAAACTTAACATAAACTCCTTTAAACCAATACATCAATCCCTGCAAGAATCTTAACATCACCTTCACATTCAAATAGACTAACCTAAGGTACTATTTAAAACTAAACTAGTTTTTCTTAATTGTTTAGTTAATTAATACAAAATCAAAATTTTAACACCACAAAACTCACAGGAAGAATAAACATGTATATAAAAAATCATATCAATAATATGAACATTTTTTTATGATATTGAACAAACATAAAATTATCCTAACTCTAAAAACACCACATGAAAAAAAAAAACCCTCCTCAAAACGATCTTCTAAATAGTTATACTAATTTAATTTTTTATTTTTACGAATAATTAACTTGGATTAAGATTTTGACTATAATAATAACTATTGATTTAAAAGATTTATAATAATTTTCATACTCGCATATTTTTTTAAAAACTTATTAGCTTTTTTAGGAAATGATAAATCATAACGAATAAAATGTATTATTAAAAATTTAAACATAAAATAAAATTTTATACTTGTATAATTTTAAAATAAAATGAAAATTAAACTAAAAATACTGTAATAACTTAAAATGGAAATAAATATGACCATAATAATACTATAATAAGGACAATTTTAATTGTATATATTTTAAGAACAATCTTAGTTATATACTTTTATTTACTAAACTTAAATTCTAATTGAGTATTTGTTGATATTTTAGAGACTAGATACGAAATACGATAAAACTTAAATAACTAAATATATAGCTTATTAATTAAAATTAATTAAACAATTTACAAAATAAAAATAATTAAAATTGAAATATCTAAACTTAATTAAGAAGATCAAAGACGCTTTAACTCCTTATGAAAACGTAATAAAATTTGATCATCGACTACTTAAATGTATTATCAAAAATCACTTCTCTACAATGAACTTTTTTAGAGTAATCATTCAACCTAAACTAATTGGATGATCTTTGCGAGACCCTCATCCAATAAATAAATAGAAAGAATTTCATTCAAAATAATTAACTAAGTTTTCTTGATCATCGAGAAAAGTCAATAATAATAATAAACAAAATATTAGGTTTTTTTCCATTTTGGTGTACTTTTCAGTTTTAATTTCCAAAATTCAAAATAAAAATGACATGTGGCGATTAACATTAATTAAAATCATTTCTCTCTCTGCAATTATTTTTTAATTATTGGATAATATGATTGTTAGGTTTAACAATTAATAAAAAAATAATTATTATTATATAATAATAATTAACAAATAATTTTTTAATTATTTAGCACTATGTTTGTTACTTTAACCATTAACAAAAAAAATTAATAATAATAATTAACAAAACTGTAATAAAAAAATTAAGACATACAAATTTATTTTAAATTAAAACAAAATAACATAATGATAATAATAATAAGAATAATTCATATGAATTTAATAATAATTATTATTATTTTTAAATTCAAATAAAATAACATAATAATAATAATAATTAATAATAAGTGAATTCAATAATAATTATTTTTTAAATTAAATTTGTATGAAATTATTCTTCTTATTATTATTATTTAAATTAAATTCATATGAATTTAATTAAAATTCTTCTTCTTATTATTATTTAAATTAAATTCATATGAATTTAATTAAAACTATTCTTATTATTATTATCATTATGTTATTTTATTTTAATTTAAAATAAATTTGTATCTCTTAATATTCATGTTATAGTTTTGTTAATTATTATTATTTATTTTGTTAATTGTTAAACTTAGGATCATAGTATCAAATAATTAAAAAATAATTGAAGAGAGAGGAACAATTTTAATTAATGTCATTAATTGAAATTGCTAACATGTCACTTTTATTTTGACTAGTTTGAAATTATACCTATCTAGCTGGCAAAATTTGCCTATGTTGGTAAATAAATTTTTTTCTACCCATTTTAAGAATAAAAATTGAAAAGTATAACAAAATAGATTGAAAAGTATAACAATAATGTACCTTGTTTCAGTTTTAGTCACTCTCCTCGTGGGTTTTCAAACTGGGATAGGCCAAAATGGATTTGCATAGCAGTGGATAACGTGATCCAGTCATTACCGTGATTTAATTTCTCTTAAATCTGAAACTAAGCTAGGACTCGACCTTCTAAGCTAATTGCCACGAGATCTATCTTCTGATCTTCTAGAATCTTGTAAATTTGAAAAAATATCTCCACTCTATAAATCCATTGTAGAATGTCTTCCGCTGCAGAAAAATGAGAAAAATCCACCCACAACTGTCTTGGGGATGAATTGTGTCAAGGAGAATGCTTCATTCTCTGTCCCAGCTGAACCTGAAGCGAGGTTAAAGCCTGGTTCATTGCTGCTAGCTAGTCCTTATAACATTTCGATTGTTTTTGTGAGTTTCTTAATCGCTGCTTGCATCGATTGCATCCGTAGTAATGTACGTTAACGAAATAACACCCAAGGATGAATTGATACAACTTTGATATTGTAATAGAAACAAAGAAAATACTCAACAGTTATCAGTGTGTATATGATAATATGCAGAGCGATGACTGAAAAGAATGAATAGTTTGCTCACCTAGAGATAGAAAGAAGAATAATCATTCAGAAAGAGAAGAAAGAACTCAGAGAAAAGAATGCAGAGAGGCAATAGAAAGATACTCACAATGCTCATGATGTCCCTTTGGCTCCGTCTCCCTTTTTATTTTAACCTAATTCTCATTTGGACATCATGTGTTCACCTTTTCTGTTATCATCATCCCATAAATAAAAGTTATGATTATTGATGTAACCCCGCCCACACACACACACACGAAGGGGATAAGAACAAACCCCCCCTTTTCACTTTAGCTCTCTCTCTCTCTCTCTCCTACCTTCCATCCTCCATAACCCTCTCCCTTCTCTCTTGATTTTCACCCTTTATATTCCACCTGTTTCAGAATCTGATCAAGTCCTGTATTAGTTGAGGATCTTAGGATTATTTCAAACCAATCAGAATCTCAAACAGAGTAAGTTCATATTTGTTCTAAAGATCCTTTGTTCTCTATTTTTTGTTAAGTTTTTGTCATCAATATGGAAACAGTTGAGAAAAGTGTTTCTCTCAACTTGATTAAGGTTATACTAAAAGTTGGTGTTATTTGGAAAACTTAGTTCTAGATTCCTAAAGTTTGACTGATATTATTGTCTGATCGGAGGAATTGATAGGGGATCGTTGTCTGAAGTAAGGGAAGCTAGTAACTTATTTTAGTTATTTACTTTCAAATAGAAACCTAGAATAAAAGACTAGAATATATGATTATTAGTGCTCAAGTCTTTCTTGCAGGTCTGACTGGTCCTTGAGCACCAATTGAGTTGGTTATTTATTCTGATTTGGTATGTTTGATTGAACTGTCTTAAGTAATGATGTTAGAAAGAAACATGTGAGAACATTTTGATTGTTGTTTGTTGAAATTGATATGTTATGTATGATGACTGATTTATAAACTTATATGTAATCATTATGGTTGAAATGAAACCAGTGTACTATGAGTTGAAAGGAAACCAAGGTACCATGGTTACATACATCTATATGCTTCAGTATGATTGAATTGATGTGGTACATGTGATGATTGAGTTATAGGCTCGTGTGTAATCATTTTGGTTGAAATGAAACCAGTGTACTGATGGTTGAAAGGAAATCAAAGTACCGTGGTTACACATGAACCAATAAGCTTCAGAATGGTTAAATATGATTATTGTTATGACCGAATGATGTATGAAAGTTTGTGATTGAATGTTAAACTTAGTTGTATTTAACTTGAGAATTTATGTTTAAATTTGTAAATTTAATCACTTCAATTCTTTTCACTCTTATAAGTTGAAAACATTATTTTGCTAGCTTACCTTTGCTTGTCTTATTGTGTTGTGAACTGCGATGACTGTACTATGTACATGAGCAGGTGCAGAGTGAGGAGCACCTTAAAGATGATATGACTTTGAGTTGATTTTCCTTTTGTCTTGTATATATTTGTATATATGTTTTTGTATATATTTGTATATATGTTTTGACGTAGTTAAAGACTTTATGACCTTGGGATGATCATTCTTTATGTAGTACTTTGAACCTTAAATGGATGTTAATACTTGGTAGCAGACAAAAGTTAGTTTAACTGAGAATATTTTTAGATAGTCTCGCTCAAGCAGAAGAATCTCACTCAAGCGACTTTTGCACAAAAGTTCACTCTGCAAGTCTTGCCTGAGCGAGATGTAGCTCACTTGAGCACGCCCTTCGAAAACAAAATAAGATGGTCTCTGGAGTGTGTTCGCTTAGGCGAGAGTAGTTTCGCTCAGGCAAAGATCAGGAGTGCTCTCTGGGAATATTTTCGCTCAAAGGACAAATTTCTCGCTCGGGGGCAGGTGGATTTTCGTCCAAGCTAAAATTTTTTTTTCTTCTCTTCTTTTTTCCTTTTCTTCTTAATTTCTTCTTTTATTTACCTTTCATACATTAAATATTTTATGGTTTGAAATTATACTATGTTTATCTAAAAAAGTTGAATGTGAAATGCTAAAGAATTTTTGAACTATTATAATTGACAGTTAAAAAAATATTAATATTAACAATAATTATAATATTAATATTACTTATATTCTAAATAAAATTTATAAAAGTAAAATATGTTTATTATAATTATATTATAATTATTTATTATTGTTTATTGCTTTCGTAACTTTTTTAAAATATGGTTGACTTTTTCATTATCAACAAAGTAAAACACAAGTTACAATCACCCATAAATAAAAATTATGACTACTGACAGTTAAGAAAAATATTAATATTAACAATAATTATAATATTAACGTTATTAATAATATTAATAATTTTATTAATAACAAAATTAATTATGCCATTAAAATATTAATATAATATTAACAATCTTAATAACAGTAATAATAATAATAATAAAAATAATAATATTGTCAATATTATATTAACAATAATATTAAGAATTTTATTATTACTATTAATGAAAATATTAATAATGTTATTATTAATAATATTATTATTATTAGCAAAAATAATATTAATAACAGTAATACTAATATTAAAAACGTTATTAATATTATTATTAAAAACTCACAGAATAGTTACTGTATAGAGATTACATTTAGTGAAAGAAAACAACATCCATTTTTTTATATTATATTTATATAACCAAAAGATGTAATTGATTATTTAGTAGTTGACTAATAATATTGTGTATCCTTTTAATTTGATATATATTTTGTTACGTTAAGATTTTTTACAGGAAAAAAGACCACGAAGAATGATATATGAGTACACTATATAAGAGATTATGGTATCATATTTATTTTTTGTTCTTTTTATGTCACTTAATTGTTACAAGACTTTCAATTTATATTTAAATTCTTAATATTCTTTTTCCATAAATGTGAACTGAGTCTTATCACAGGATTTTATCATAACAATGGTTCACTAAAAATTTAAGAGTGAAATTAAAATCTCACAATAAAAATTTATCACATGCAACCATTATATATGTTGAATATTCGTTGAATGGTAAAATCGGATTAGAAGGAATGCTACCCCCGTAACAATTGAAGTTTCTTTATTCTCTATATTAAAAAAATATTCAATTTTTGTTTTGGTTCTCCCAATCGAAGTGGTGAAGATAACTGCCTGATGTGGCGGCAATTGAATAGGCCGCCTGGGGATTTTTTTTATTAAATATGAAAATTAGATTTTGGAAAAAATAAAAAAGATATATTCTAGTACAAAAACTTCAAATTTTACGTTTATACACTTTTAAAAGCATTATATTCATAACGTTAGATGAAACAATAAGAATTCTTTCTATCTATACACAACATCGAATTACTGTCATTATATTTTGTCTAATATATATGAGATAATTCTGATTCCTTTATATCTTTATTTTTTTCACAGAAGTGTAAAACTTTGAAATGATATTTGTGAGGATTGAAATATAATAAAGAGACGGAAAAAAAGGAAAATAATAGAAAGAAAATGAATAAAGTTTTGAAACGAAAGTTTTAAGGTTTTATTGAACTTTTCATCATCAATTACCACAATTACCACCAGGTCCTCCAAATTGCAGAGAAAATCCAACCTCATCTCCTAGATTTTCATAGTACTCAACACCATAACAATGAGAATTATCATTGACAGTTTTTGTTGCATATAAGTCAGGTCCATAATCCTGTCGTGATCCATTTTGAACGGAAACCTGCCTAAAATAACATGCGTGAACAAAATTTTTATCTGGAAAATATCCTGATCCCATTGGAGGAGAGGGAGTGTTAGGAGGAGTCAGTGTTCTCCCACCCCAACCCACTTGATCAGCAGAGGTCATGTTGGAGAATAGTTTTGCCGGAAAATATCCAATATTTTCGCCCATGAGATTTAACCACCAATGCTGTGTAAATATGTCCTAAAATATATAATAATCTTTTGTCAATAACATAATATCGTGTCTAACATTGCATAGAGTAAGTTAAATGGAATGAAAATCACCTTTGTAATAGCAAGTGTAGTTTCAATCTGTGTTCCACCGTAAATAGATATTTTATCGAATCGTCCACCAATATATTTTCCTGGATGAGTCTGGACAAACCCTGAACAATATAGATTGAAACATCCTGTCTTCTTGAAATTATCTGACTGTGTCCCAATGTAATACCACGTTAGATTTTGAAAGAATAAAAGATGTTTTTAGATAAAGATTAAAAATATATAAATAAATCTCTTCTTACTGTCCATGTCGTGAACAAATGACTTCCACTATCACCGTAAAATTTTGGAGCCACCTACATAAATTCACAAAAGCTAAAATAGTAAGTAAATATCAACTAAAACTCACTTATATATATATATATATATATATATATAT
>Ga0209489_105131_pt1:2500-23218 | contig 23218 bp, 11 predicted proteins | sample SiratrowhiteBW_FD_187527 | JGI IMG/M metagenome (GOLD analysis project Ga0209489, IMG submission 187527) | Root nodule microbial communities of legume samples collected from California, USA - Siratro white BW (SPAdes) (version 2) | ecosystem: Host-associated > Plants > Roots > Nodule...
CTTAGAAGATGACAATTTAGCGATATCATCTAACCAAAAAATTCAATATAGTCAATATCGCGTTTAGAGTGACTATGATTATGCTAAATAAATGTGTTTTCACTTAAAAGAGGTAAAGTTATTAAGTAATACCACATTAACTAATACCATATTGGTTGATGCATGTTTCACTACAAGAAAATCACTAAATAGTAACTAATTTAGAGACAAAATATATTAACTAATTTAGAAACCAAAATCAATTAATCATTATATTAATTAATTTCAATACTATTTTATAAACTAAAAAATATTGGTATCTAATTTGGTCAATTTGATTCTGTTTGGAGATTAAATGAATAATATATTTGTCAATTGATGAAGAACTCATTATTACATGAACTCTTAACCTGCATTTTATCTTCTTACTCTTATCTTTTAAATTTTTGTTTAAACAAATACAACCCTTTTTAACTATTCTTATTAACTATTGTTTTTAATTGTAGACAATATTTAGAATCTATCTTATTGAATCTATAATTGAATTTGTAGGGTGATAACTTAAGGTTAATTGACCCTAACTATGCTTAATTTCTATCTACATCTTTTGCAGTAGACGATCCATTAGACATCTTACGACTTGAATACTTTTATTTGGTTGAAATGACATCAATCGAGAACCTATGTTGAAGGGTTGTTTCACCAAACCATTTATCCTCCCAAAATTTAAATTTGTTACTTAATCATACTTTCCAATTCACATTATTATCAATCTAGTTGCCATTTTGTCCTTCCTCACTCACTTTGTATACATCACTCTACAACCATGGTTCATGCTTCATTATGTTATTCTCCTTGCATCCTCCCCTTCCTCCATACTTAGACTCTAGAATATCCTTCCACATACCCTTTTTTTCCACTCCTACTCTTCACTTCCATTTAGCTAGTACGACCATATTAAACTTTCCTATGTCTTTGATGCCTAGCCCTCCCTCTTCCTTTGGCTTACATAGGTTTTACCTTTTAATCCAAGTTATTTTTTTTTCTTTTTAAACCCCATCTCCAAAGGAAATTTCTTTGTATATTCATAATTTCTTGGCATACAACTATGGGTTCTTTAAAAAGGGATAAGTAGAACAATGGTAAGATTTAATAAGACAAATTTGGCCAACAAAAGTTAAAAATGTACCTTTTCGTCTTGTAAGTTCAGTTCTAACCTTGTCTAGCATGTGCTGCCAAAATTCTTTCTTCCTTGGGTTGCCCTTGACAAGTCATTATTTTCCCTTATTTACTTATCTTTCTATGCCTGTTTTGATTAGTGATTTATGCTTAACTACCTATTATTTTTGCAATTTCACTGTTTGGGCTTCATTTACCAGAAATTTGTAATTTTATTTAATTTGGATTTTTTGAGCTAATTTTATTATTATTATTTTCAAGGCAGCTTGGAATTTTACTGGGCTTGGAAATTAACTCTGGAATTGAAGAGGAGTTGCCACATTATCACTTTTTTATTTTCAGTTGGACCAGAGTTGAAAAATTTTGGGCCCATAGGTTTAGTGTTGAGGGCTGACCTATGTTTAGCCGTCCATTAAAGGAGGTAAAGTGTAGACAGTTTTGGATTCTTTGCTTTTGGGATTCAGTTCGTTCTCTCTTTGTCTCTCTGGAAAAACCGGTTTTGTATTTATTTTCTCTGCAATTATGTTCTGTTTTTGTGTCAATTCAATTTTGTTCCTATTTCAATTATGTTCCTGTTTCAATTCCGTTTTGCTTTTAATCTTCGTTTGTTTCATTTGAATTTAATGGAAGCTTAATTTATAAGATTATCCTTTTGATTCAGATTGCGATGAAGCTTTGAGGTTGTTGTTGTGTTGTTTTTGCTCTCTTCTTCTCTTAACTCTTCATCATTTTATTTCTGTGCTTAATACTTTTACTGGTTCATGCTTAATGTTTCGGTTAATATGAAATTCGTGTCTTTGTTCATGCTTAATGGAGCGAGTCAAGGGTTGTTGGGATGGAATAAATGATGTATGTGAATGCTTAATTTGCATTAGGAAAACTTGTGTTAATTCTCGCTTAGTTAATTAATTCGGGTTGGAATTAGGGTTCAATAAGTTGAGCATGAATTTCTATATCCTGTGATAAGCGACTGCAATCTAATCAAGAGAGTAATCTAATTCGGTTAAGGGAATCTAATTCGGTTATTGGTTTTTTATTTTATTAAATTTAATTATTTCACAAAACTCCCTCTTCTCTGTGTGTTTAATCCTTTGACAGAAAACTAGGTCCTTGGGAGACGACCTAAGAGTCACTTCCTAGTATTGTATTTAACTGCATTAATTTGACCGGATATGGCTTCGCTCAGCCCCTAATATGTAATTCTAGGAATTTAAAGGGATTGTCATTTGCTTGCAATTTAGAATCTTAGAGAACCTTTCCAGTTCATCCCTCTCTACACCCACAACACATGTCATGATTTTGTAAAAATTTACCCTTAGGCTTGATGCTAGCTCAAAACATCCCAGAATACTTTTATGGTCAAGACATTTTGGTACTTGGCTTCATACACAAACAATGTGTCATCAGTGAAATGTAGGATATTAACCTCAATTTCATTTTTTCCTATTTTCACTGCATCAAGCATTTTTTTCTTAGTTGTTTTTCTAACCATCTTAGCTAAACCTTCAAGAACTATTAAAAATAAGAATGAGGTCATAAGATCCCCCTGTTTTAGTCCTCTTATTAGCTTAAACTCCTAAGTTAGGCTCCTATTGACTAACACAAAGATTGTGAAAGATTCCATACACCCCTTTATCCATCCAATCCATTTGCTAATAAAGTCTAATCTACTCATCATATAATACATGAATTCCCATCTCATTGAATCATAGGGTTTTTCATATATAATCTCTATTCTTACTGCCCTTTTCTTTTCCTGCCTAATAATACAGTTTACTACTTCGTTGGTTACCAAGGTACTATCCAAAAGAGCTCTTCCTTAATGAAAGTTAATTAAGAGCTATTTATGATTCCAAGGAGTACTTTCTTAATTCTATTTCACATTACTCTAGTTATTATCTTATATAGCGCCTGCACTAAGGATACAGGTTTATATTGTTTTAGCCTTATTGAATCATTTATTTTTGGCACTAAAGTTATGAATAAAGCGTTGCGGTCCCTCAATATGTTGCCAAAACACTCATAGTAATTGGTAACTTGGATTATATCATACTTTAGAAACTCCCAGCTACTCTTAATGAAATTAAAGTTGAATTTGTCTAGTTGAAGGGTCTTTGATTCTTCACATTGCCATACTACTTCCCTAATTTTAGACTCTGTGATATGACTAGTAAACGTTGTGTTGTCATCCAACGTCAAGGATGAAAACTCAATGTTTCCAAACCTAATCTTAAAGTTATTAGATGCAGTGAAGTAATTTAAATTCATTCTTTATCGTCTTTACCGTGTTTGGTTCCTCACACCAATTGCCATATATTATCACTAGTTTTATCTCATTTTAGATCTTCTTTATCTAATCATTGAGTGATAGAATTTAAAGTTGGTATCTAGTGACATACGACTCATCCACCTTAGTTATAGAATAAAGATGTCAAAAAATTAGAGACTTGATCAAAAGCTTTCCAGGATATTGGTCTACTTAGGCCTTCAAACAATATTTCGAGCCCGAGTTCACCTTTGAGGAGATTATTCTAGAGAACACAAAGCATTAAGAAAAAGACCTTTATTTGTAAAATTATTTAGAGTAGTTTAGAATAATTTTGGGTCATGTATTTGGGCTAAAAAGAATAAGGTTTGGGTCTTGTATTTGGATCCTGAGTAAACTAGGATTAGAATATGAAAATAAAGTTTATCTATGGTTACAATTGGTCTTCTCTAAGCGCTTCACACCATGCAATTCACTAAAAAGGTGCTACACATGAGACAAAGAGTGGGTAGCTTGACTTGCCACATGTCACGCTCTTATTGGCTATACTAGATTTAGGGTTAATGATTTTGAATTTGAATTTTTGGGTCCTTTTTAGGTAGATCCTAACACTATAAAGAAGTGTGCTAGTCCCTTACAAAAGCAACTTGGAATGAGTGATGAGATTATGTTAAAATTCAGCTTCACTTGTTCCTGAGTTCCTCTTTAGGTTAGACTCCTCTTCTAGCTTCTAACCTAGACACCATCCCATCCTAGATCAAACACCACCAGTTCACTTCTTGCTTCCATGAAATTCTCACTTCCTTGATAGCATTTGCAACCTTCTTCCATCCTCTATCTAAAGAAAACTCCAACTTCATGAAAGAGAGAAGCACAAGGCTATTAGTATCTCCCAATCCTAGCCAACCAACTCTCACATTTTGCTTCAAGCCTAAATCCAACTTATTATTTACCAATCTTAGTTGAATGAATAATTCCATTCTTTTTAATCCCATTTCTTCATCTAGGTTACTTTCATAATTATAACTATCCAACTTTCCAATTTTCTTAATGATTTGCTACTTAGATGTATTCATAAACACAAATTCTTCTCTGTTCCATATCTTAAGGTCACTTTTCATATTTTTTCATCTTTTCTTTGACAACAAACATGTCATTACCCTATACATTGTAGGAGTTTCATATCTATTTTACAATATTACTAAATCCTGCAACATTATGTCAAACATCTAATGATCTAAAAAGGTTTTGATCTCCAATCTATCATTGCTCTTTTCAAAACTAAAGCAAAATGCTGTGACACCTGCCTATCTTGAATGTATTATTTACTTCCTGCCCAATTTTGCAGCCATTCATTTCAAACTAATACTTTGTCTAACCTACTTTTTGGTATTCCATTATACTTCCTACAACTATTACCGCATCAAACAATATATTTTTATCTATGAATTCATTGAAACATCTCATTTCTCTTTTGTTACAACCCCTCTCATTCAATTTTCTCCTCTCATTTATTATTCGAACATCATTAAAGTCACCGAGTCAGATACTATGTTTTACATGTTTTTACCTGTCTTATTGTTGTTGTTAGTCCTTTCCACGTATCTAACTTTTTCTCTCTATGTTACAGGATGAGTATACATTCACGACTATTGTTGGTGTTTTCTTTTCCTTAGCATACTAACGTATGACCACTATAAAACCTTACCAGTGATATACTTATCACAGTTAAATGCCTTTATGCCTCACAGTCAAAATACCCTCTGCACCATTTTCTGTCTCCAAGTGTATCCATTCTGCTATCTCCCCATAAAGAATAACATTTTGCATCATGTATTGATGCTAATTTAGTTTCCTAGATACAGTTCTTTTCAACCCTTTCTTTGAAATTAATTCCTAAACTCCGAATATTTACACTAATGATTTTTATAGTGATCACTCTCTTTGTTCCCCTCCTCTCTACTTCTTCAGTTTCCATATTTCTACTTCCCTAAGGATACTCCTATTTGTTTACCAAATTCTCCTAAGTTGATTGCTTTTATACTTCTATTTTTTTTTTTTATCTAAAAGAGTCTATTGTAATTGTTAATATTTTCATCAGATATAAAATTACATAAGATATGGATGACTAACCTCCTTTTTCTCCTGTGCGCAGCTTGGTTTCCCTCAATTTGAATATTTAGTAGTTTTCTTCCATAATTGTCGTTAGTAAGAGAGATTTTATGAACTGAATTATATAATTTGTTTAATTCGAACCTTCAAATAAACACATCTTCAAATAATCTAAGCAACTAATAATGTAAGTAAGAGAAAACAACTACAACACATAAATTATGAATTGTTCGGAATTTTGGATAGCTTGAAGCTACTATTGGTTGTGTAAGAGGAGGAAAAGAAGAAGTAAAAAATTCATTGAATTTCAATTTGATTGGCATAGAGGAGTCACATGGGCGCATGAGACATGAAAGCATAGTTTTCTTTGGAAATAGGTATTCTGTTCCTTTGGTGTGCCTCATACCTAAAAGAAGAGCCAGCTTAAGGTTTGGTGAACAACTTCCAAGACACACTAGGATTTTTGTCCCTTGGAAGCCCACAAATAACCAAATCTTATGACAAACTGTTCTCGACAATGTTTTGAAAAACAAACCAAATACTGATCTGATGCTTACTCTTAAAATTTAGAAGGGTGTTTGAATTGTCAATACTCATAAGTATTGATTTATGATTTTATAATTTTAATGTAATGAATTTGATTGGAATGAAGGATAGTGTGAAGATTTTCTTTTTACATTTGGAAGCATGTTTACGATTTTAGGGAGGGTAATTTGTTGATGAATAAAAGTTATTATCTAGGATATGGAAATAAAAGTTGAAATGTTAAAATTACAAAATTTAAACGTATCATTTTATTTTTTGAAAAAATTATTTAGAAGTGAAAAGAAGTTAAAAATCAAATAACAAAGGAGAATTAACAAGCTGATATTCAAAATATGAAAGAAATAGAGAAAAATAAGTTACAAAAAGTATTTTCGTAAGAAGAAACATGAAGTATTTTCTTTTCTTTTTTTAAGCGAAGAGATGTATTTCCACATTCTTAAATGCATGTCGATTGCCACTATTTATAATTGTTATCTAATAATAAATAATTATATATTATATATCATAAAATTATCAATTTTATAAAAAATATTTTAAAAGTTAGATATAAGATTATTTTAATAAGCTAACTATTAGGTATTCAATGTCCATTTACTTGGAGAATTCGAAGGAAAAACATAGGGAAGAACTCAAACAATGAGAACAGAGTCAATCCACATAAGGAATGACACCACTTCCAATCTAAAACCTTAAGACATTAGGTCTATGAGTCTTCTTCCTTATATATTATTCAACTTTCTCATTTTTACCTAATGTAAAACTAGACTCGTACTTGAATACCTAATACTAACAACATCAAATCTTGACACTGTTAATATGAACAACAACTATAAACAACAACTATAATTAATTAAATATATTTTGATATCATTGAAGAATGATTATTTTTATTCGTGTAATATATGATAAGTGTTAAATCATATTAAAGAGGAATTTTAAATGTATAAATTATATTGTAATTTAGGTTTATATTAAAAATATTGTTTAATGCATAAATGAAATGTTTAATTTACAAAAAGAAATTCATAATAATTTATACATTTCTACTTATATAAAAACAATTATTTTTCGTTATATGTGTTTGGTAAAATGGAGAAGAGGGAGGGAGAGAAAATTCACATAGTGTTTGTTTCGGAAAAAGGAAAGAAGAAATAATATAAACACGTAGAATTGATTATATTATTTCTCACCCTAATTTTTTCCACTTACTTTTACCTACTAAATGTCTAAACATTTAATTTTAATTTATTTATTTTTCTCTCGAAATCAAACGCATTAGTTTCATATTGATGAGGGGTAGCTTTTACTAGACGGAGTTTCGTGTCACTTTTACTGTTGTTTTCTGTGTAACGAAGAAAAAAAAAATCCAATTATTACAAAATAAAGTTGAATATTCTTTTATATTTTCACCTGTAATATGATTCTAAAATAATTATTATAAATTTAGTAAAGTTACTACAAATTGCACTCCTGATTGCATAGTTAAAATAACTTCTGTTTTTACATTTTCTGTTCATATGAGATTTTTCTTTTCAAATTATGGCAGAGATATTTTTTATCAATAAGCTGAACTGCTTTGATTGGTTAAATTAATTAATTTTATAGTGCCTTATAGTTAAATAAGGCAATACTTAAAAACAAGGTAATAAATATTTTAAGATAACTAATGAAGAAATAAAAAAATTGATTCAACGAAATAAAAAGTATATATTTTTATTAAAAAATAAAAATATATATCTATATAGTAAAAGATATTGACCTGCATAGAGTCGTCTAAGTAGCTTCTTCCCTACGTGATGTTTCCAACATGGATCCTCAGTTGCAGTACTATGCCTTATTATCCTAAACTTGTAGCTCATCCCTTTAACATTCAGATCTACTTAGCTAAGATATATACTACTGTGCCAGTTCTGCATAACTAAGATTGTGAATAATTTAATTTCACTTTACCACTGCCTCCACGCCCTTACCTGTCACCTTTATCCAACGCCTTCATATCCTGCCTGATGCACATTCTCACTGTTTCAGGTTTAGAACTGTATTCACGCACCAATCTAAAAAATAGGGAAAATTGACTTTGGAGTGCGATGATTTGTTCATATCCAAGTTTTGGATTGTGCTTCACTAAATATTTACAAGGGTTTTGTACTACAATGATGTAATTTCTTCACAATATTATAAAAATGACTATTTATTTTTATTTATGAAAATTGATAGAACACACTTTTGGTCTTGCAAAGGTTGGCTCCGTCATGGCACAGCTGCAAACGGGAGCATTGAAGTTGTTGTGTATAAAGAAGTAGATTTTAAACTTAACTCAACCTTACAAAATCGGCTTCTAAGGTGAGATTTGCATTCACTTGTAAATTATTGAAAAGTCTAATCTCCAGGTCGACGTGAGATTTTCAACATACCTCTCACGCCGAGACTCCTCAACTCGAGCGTGAAACTTATATGTAAGGGTGGTTCTGTAGCGGGTGGGTCGATAGACTCAATTACATTGTTGGAATAGACTCTAATACCATATAAAGAAGTGGACTTTAAGTATAACTCAACCTTATAAAACCACCGGCTTATAAGGTGAGGTTTGCACCCACTTATAAACTATTAAAAGGCCTTATCTATAGTCGATTTAGGATTTCCAACATTGTGACATATGTAAATGACGGTGGAAAGAATGCCACGAGATAATTGAAATCGTGTCACTATGCGACTATTTCAATAAACCACGAGATAATTAAAATTGTGTCATCGTTTAGCGATTTCAAGAGATAATGTAAAAGCTAAAATTGTGTCATCGTATGTGATGATTTCTATTCATCAGGAAAATCGCGTTGATGTCATACGATTTCTTCATTCAAAGATACGACTTACTCATTTGTATAGATAAAAGAAACTTACTTATTTTTGTAATATCGTGAAAAGAATTATATCATAACAAGGCAAAACCCTATCTCATTTCACATCTTGTTTAATTAAAAAAAAACTAAGGATGACAAAATATAGGTTGGAAATTCATTCTGACCTGCTTGTTGGCAGAAGGACAATCAGCCCTCACAAAAATTACAGTATAGTTTTGTTAGTTAGTCTCATATAATAATTAACTAATAAATATTACATATTATTGACAATAAAATTTAAATAACCTAAATAAACATAATATTTAACATCTACATCAAATAACCATATTAAAATCAACTCTATCTTTCATCAACGAAGAATCATAAAAAATAAATTATTACCTAAGCTACTAAAAACTATCCTAATTAATCATCATTTTTCTTGATCTTGAAAAACATTATTATTAAAAGCATTATTATTGTTATTCATTTTAATAACATTAAAATAATATACTCTTTTGTTATGGATAATCTTCTTACCTCTGTTCTGTATGAAATGAATTTAGAAAATTCAGTAGCTTAAAATACTCAATCCACCTCATTCTTTGTTTAGTAAAATGGTGAGTTGACCCGTATAGCCCGACCCGAATTCCCATAAGTAGAAAAACATAATTGTATCCCTATGCAACTCACACACTTGTATGTACTAATATTGTATTTCATTAACTCAATAACCTTAATATAAAATAAAGAATTCTCTTATGACGTATTTTTCAAATATCAAACAAAATACTAATTACTTCACTGATTATTTCTTGTACTAATAAGTAGACCTAGACTTAAAACGAATATTTTCCTTTGACTAAAATAAATAAATTAAGAAAACGGACAATAATAATAATAAAAAAAATTCAGGTTATAGTTTCACCGTCATACCAATAGTGGTATCCTAATAGAATTCATGAATACTGAATTGAAGTTTGATTTCCATTAGCTGAAATTCAAGTAAATGTGACTTTGAGCCCTTACTCATTTCCCACCTTAACCTAATTTCCTTCATGAAACCACAAACTGCAATTTGGATTTATACTTATTCAACAAGGGGGAATTGAAATTCCCAAGCAATCAATCGTTAGCAAAGACTACACAACCTTTCTCTCGATCTCTATTGGAAAATAAAGCTTAACGGATAATTGAAGAAGTGTGCATATCATTCCTCAATTCGATTGGTCAATAAATCATAAATGTTGAAAAAATAAAGTTGGAAGTTTTAAGTTTCAAATGGTTTAAAATTAAACGAAAACGAAAGGAACGTCAAAACAAAAACCATCCCCGTTAGCCCTTATCAACTCAAGTGGCTATTTTGTATACATTGAATCGTTGATGCGAATGAAATGAGATATTTTAAGTTGAATTATCAAAAGTCACACAATGCTTCCGTGGCCATTGATAATTTTACCCACCAAATTAGAATATCTCATCAAACCTTGAAACTCTACAATAGAAAATGTTTTTACTAACAGTGCACCCATATGAATCTGGTGCACCCTCCCGAATTTACTGTTATATTCTTATGAAAAATGATTTGTCAATTTAAAAAAAAAATCAAATTAATACAAAAATAGAAAAAATAAACACTCGACTGAATAATATACTTGTAACAATAAGATTGGTTAGACTTTAAAATAGAACAGGATGTAATTTGAATTTGAAGATTGACCGCTCGTAATAATTAATAAAAATAGTTAAATTTGAAGATAGCATAAATTGTGTATGAATATAATAATTGTAAAAAAAGGTTAATTGAATACGTTGTTAATTATTTCTTCTTATTTCTTGGGAATGAACCTGAATTTTTGTATAATACTTTTTAATCTCGTAAATTGTGTATGAAATAACTGAAAAAAAGGTTAATTGAAAACGGACCTTAATTATGCGGTATGTTGTTAATTTCTTCTTCTTATTAGTTTGGGGATGAACCTGAATTTTTATATAGCATGGTATGATTATGTAATTTGTAGTACTTTCTGAAGCATAGTTTTTTACCTTTTTTTCAACCATGATTATATACTGCGTTAAGAAATGATTGATAATATTTTTAATATACCATGGTTCATTAGTAGAAAAACGGTTTTCAAACTCGGTTCTGAGAGTTCCTTAACGTTAGTTCTAAAATTGACGTTGACTAAGACAACGTTGAAAGTTTTTAAATATCATGTCGGTTACTCAACCGATGTCATATAGTCAACCACCTTGTCAGTTTAAACTAGGCACCGACATCAAAGATCCATTTTAAAACTAGTATATAGAATTGTTGAAGAGGCAACACTATGTCGTTTATTTGGCAAAAACTAAAGTGGTATTTGTTCAACATTTTAAAACTCAAATGGCATACCACATCGGTTGTGACCAAATAACCGACGTGGTGTTGCCTATTGTAATTATTTTACATGGAACACCACGTCGATTATGGTCAAAATCGACGTAGTGTATCATTTACCATGTCCGTTTTTGCCATAAACGACGTGGTGTATGTATTTTTTTCTTTAAATATATAAAACGAATTATCTATTAGCCCCCTGCATAATAGTTTTAGAATCCAGTCAGAATACATTTGAGAATTCAAATATCATATTACAATTGCAGTACAATACATATGTAATTAAATATTTATACTAATCTACATAAATGCAATGTTATATACACTTCTAATATACACTAATCTACAAACTACTTTTAAGTTGGAGAAAATATCTTGCCCATTCCCTTTGAAGTTCTTCTATTATTTGCTTATCCAATGGCTCTGGGTATTGAAAAACTTGAAATAAATGTACAACATATGTTATGAAACATGTACGTTAAACTTGAAAAACATTTGACATATCTACAAACTTAAGACATGTTCTTACCTACTCCCAAGATGATACCAACTCGTGTTATGGTTCTCATCAAGTGCATGATATAATATCCACATTCCTAGCTTCCTTGTTGCTTATTGCACTTTCATTAAAGTTGAATCCTCAAATAATTGAATGCTAATTTTAATAAACTTACTTTAGAATTAAATTTAGAATTAAATACCTTAAGATATATCTAATAGAGGTTTTGAGACGTGGATGTAGATATTATACAAAAAAAGTGATATATATTATTTAAAGTTAATTAAATGATACCTTTGTACTATTTGTTTCATATTTGATGTTGCCTTCCGATGCAACAAACAGAACCAAACAACTGTGTTGTTCGCGGGACACACAAGCATGAGCTCCCAATAATAAATCTATTAATCTAATATTCTCAACATTACTTAAGATCAAAATATAAAGATTTGAAACTTACGCATGGATAATAGGGGCAAAGTAAATTCTCTTTCTAGATTCAGAAATCCATCTTTGAATATAGTTCTGAGTCTCAATCTTTTTATTTTCAGACCTCTATATTTTGTGGCTCAAGGAATCCATAAATATCAGGATTCCCTGTTGTATAAACTAAATTATTTATGTACCTGCATTGTTAAAATCAATACTAGTAATAGTAGTTGATGAATAAGTCGAATTTTATAACATGTAAAAAGGTATACTTACATCATCCATAACTGAATTATTGTAATGTTGAACATCTGGTTACCTTGAATGAGTTCCAAGATTTCTTGCATAGATATATACAATAGGACACCGTCCACCTCAAAGATGGATGCATCCCAAGGAATTTGAAGAGGATTATTAAATAACTCGTAGCATACACGAGTAAACTCCTGAAGTGGATTCACTTCTGACTCAAGTGGTGGAGACCTAGGACTTAAATCATCAGCTAGTGATTTCTCTTTTCTCCCACGGTCCTGTAACACATAAACAAAATGTATCAATTCAAATTACATTAAGTGTGGATTTAAATAAGATTAAGACAAATCAAAATACTTGAGGCCTTTTAGAAATGACATATAGGAGATGTGTAGGCCACACATAAATGTATCAGGAGCCTCTCCCACAAGTCTAACCTCTGATGTGGGCACAGACACCTCGGCATCTACCTCTCTTCTCCAATATCATGAATCATGTCTTTCATGTAATCTTCAGAATATATATTAGAATGTTCACACTGATCTGTCTCAGATACATATGGTAAGTCTAGAACTTCACCATGCCAAGTCCACGTTGTATAGTTCTTCAAGAAACCATCACAAAGAACATGTTCTCGTATTAACTCAATATCTAGTCTTTTTCTATTCACACAATTCACACAGGGACAATAATATCTTCCATTTATTCCTGCTCCATTCCGTTAAGCAAATTCTAAACAATCTTCCACACCTTTCTCATACACATCACTGATTTGACTTGTATTTATCCAACTTCGATCCATGACTATGTTTAGTGAAATATTTTTACATACAGTACTCAATGAACAAATTAAATACAAATTTTCGGAGATCAAACATCCCCAGACTCAGTACCCAAATGTGTTTCTTATATATCAAACTATACACAAAGAGCATTTCAATACACACAAGCATTCCAAACTTACAAGCATTACAGACAACCATTCCAATCATACAAGAATGTCTAAATAAAATACAAATTGTCGGGGACCGAACATCCCCAGACTCAGTTCCCATATGCGTAACATATATAGCAAACACACACAAAAACCATTCAAATTCAGACAACCATTCCAATAATACAACATTTCAAAGATGATGAAAATAATACCTCTTAAAGAGCAGTGGTGACGCCAAGCACAAAGAACGAAAGCGTACACAATGGAGCTAAACCAATGCATGCAAAACCATGAAAAGCAAACATAAAGTTAATAAAAAATGGCAACCATTGAAAGCAAACCAAAATGGAGCACAAACAAAATAGAAACATGTGAATAGAAGAAGCGAAAGCTTGAAACAAAAATGGTAAGTTGAACGGAACTGGAAACGAAAATGTGCACTGTCCAAACGAATCTCAAATGAAAATGAAGAGAAAACATCAAAGGAACAGTGTGAAACAGTGCCTAACAGTGTCGCAATGGTCGCCGAAACAGTGGAATAAAGGCGCGCATAGTGGAGGAAGAAGAAAATGTAAGTTAAATGTTGCGAGGTGAGATAAAAGAGGTATATCACGTCGGTTATTTACCCTCAACCGAGGTGATATACCCTAAACCCCCAAATTTTTTACTCTGAAGCAATATCATGTCGGTTCTGGGATAAATAACTGACGTGATATTGAACCCTAATTTTATGAAAATTTTCACTCAACTTTTAGGACCATACATAACGTGAGTTTATACCAAAAATCGACGTGGTATTCAGTATATATCACGTTGGTTGGAGCCCTATAACCGATGTGATATATGCAGCACCAAATTTTAATTTTAAAATTTTGAATTTTTATTTTTAATGTATTTTCTATGACGGTTTTTAGGTGTAATCGACATCGGATATATAACTCTACATCGGTATAAGGACGTGAACTATGTTCAATTATTTACAAAAATGCTACCGCATTTTTTGCTACGTCGGTTTGACTTTTAACCGACCTTATACGTAGACGTAGAATGATGTTTTTCTACTAGTAGTTAAACTATAAAGAATTTGGTGAGGAATTTATGAATCTGCAAAAGAGTAGCTAACTAAGATAGTTTGAGAGGTATGTTGGGAGGTCAATTAGTTCTTAGTATAGAATATAGTTTAATTTTGTCAATGTAAACTAGAGGAACGAAGAGTGGAGAACGAAGGGAGACAAAGAGTGCGTGTGAACTTGTTTTTAAAAAAAAAATAAAAAATTGGAAGAATCACATTTAAAAATATTATGTTTAAAAAATTATTCTCATGGCACTTTTAATTTTAGTAATTCTAGAAAAAATAAGATTTATTAAAAAATGTAAAAGAATTAAGTTTAAAAGAGTAGTCATTATATTAAAAACATAAAATAATTAGTATATTTTACTATGAGAATAAAAATAAAATAAATATACCCAAACTCCGATTATTCATACACGTATGGAGGGAAAATATACCAATCCATCGATTTGAAACATTGGTCATTTGTTTAGTTTATATATATTTATTGTATAATAAATTTTAAAGATCTGGAGAGTAATAGATTGTCAACATGGAAAAGAAAAATTCATATTTCTAGTAAGTAGAGTATGTTTAATTAAATATGTACTATTAACTTGTTATTGTTTATGTTGTGAATTTTTAAAATGCTTAAGGGGTTAGAGAATGGATTACAAGAATCCAACGAGATTTGTTGTAAGGATGGAGACATGAGCATTACAAAAAAAGTTTAGGTTAGATGAAATACTATATTGTAAGCTTAAATTGAAAGGTGGATTGTGAATTTTAGAATTAAAAGACTTCAATAAGACTTTACTTGGAAAATGAAATGACGGTTAGGTTTAGGATTTAGAGTTTAGAAAAAAAAAAAAAAAGTCTATAAAAGAAATTTTAGAAACAAAATATGGGTCTTGGAGAAACTTGAATAGTTGTTGTGAAAAATCTTATGAGTCTAGTTGGTGAAAAGACTTTAGGAGAGTATGTGAGTGGGAGTGAGAAGTGTGTGATTGCACGAGAATACAAAGTGAGTACTTGGACCAAGAAAAAAAATATTGTTTGGGAGGATAAGTGGTTGGGTCAGGATAGCTTAAAAAATAAATACCTTAGAATGTATGCAAATTCATGCAGGAAAGAAGTCAAAGTGTGCACGACAGGGTTGTGGTCTGAAAACTTGTGAGAATAGAAATTAAGTTGGAGGATAATTTGTTTTAAATGGGAAAAGCCAATAGTTCAAGATTTGTATGAAAAATTGAAATCTTGTAATGTAAAGAAGGATTTAAATGATAATTGGTTCTGGTTTGGTGAAGGAAATGAGATTTATACTGTTAAATTGGCTTACAACAAGATTAGGAATAATATAAGAGAGGTTGATGATAAATTGTTTTTCAAACTTTGAACAACAAAGGCACTCCCTTCTGCATAATTCTTTTCTTGGAGAGTGTTATTGCAAAAGATACTAACTGTTGGAAACTTGGTTAAGGTAGATATGCAAGGTATTAATAATACATGTGTCTTATGTCAAAACCAAGAGGAGACTATTAGTCACCTGCTGTTCACATGTCAAAAGGTTAGGAAAATCTAGTCTATGTGTGATTCATGGATTGAGGTTCATTTTGTTCACCATTACCTGCTAAAAGAACACTTCTTTATTTTTCAGATCACTTTCTTAAATGCTAAATGTAATTCAATATGAAAACAGATCACTTTCTTAAATGCTAAATGTAATTCAATATGAAAAGTGGTATGAATTGGCTTGGTATAAAATATTTGGAGGGCTAGGGATAATATTTTGTTTAGCAATAATTATTTTTTTTTTTTATGTAAAGGAGATAGTGGTTGTTTCACAAATTAACACGTGAAATTAGATTCAAAGAAAGTAAGAGAGAATAGACATAGAATTTTTATATTCCGACTGGTGTTAGAATCCTAGAATATACCTAATGTCTATTAAATGAGATTTAATCTCATCTATATTCTCTAACATGCACCAAGCTTAAAGCTTAATTGCTTTTAAAATGGTTTGGCTTGGAAGTTGATGAATTTGTACGGGGCAGGATTCGGTCTCATCTAAATGACAAGGGACAGAGCAACTTGCTATCTTATAAGTTGGAGCATGTCCTCAAAAAACTTCAGGATTTGGGAATCTTGGTTGAACTGTGGTCTTGTTTGATTCAAGTATCTGCAATTCCCATACTTTCTTAAATTTTGTCAACAAATTTTGTATGGTTCATTTTTTTCATACACTACATTTGAGGCAGGGGTATTTTCAACATCTTTCATGATGTTTGTTGTACATCTTGTATAGTCTGCATGTGTCTAGGCAGATGATTCTTAAGCTAAGTTGGTTTTTTTTGGGTGCTGATTGTATAACGATTTATGGTAGGAGGTGGACCACGACTGTCATTCTTATTTCGATGTTTAAAATAAATCATAGCTTATGAATTAGGATTCTCATTTTCTATAAGAATTGGAACACTCGTTAAGTGTTTATATTTATTTTATTTTTTATAACTGATAAAAAAACTTTTACGGTAAGAAATAAACTTTCAAATATTAAATGAAGATTCATGTAAAAAAGATTTTTCAAGGTTTAAGTTAATAAAAAATAAATAATATATTAGATAATAAAAATATGTTTTTAAAAAATTAATAAATATGTTATTTTTTAATAATATATTCTTAAAAATTGTCAAAAATTGATTAATCGAAATTCAAATATACTGGTTAAATACACCACATAACTTTTCTTAGACGGGCAATACATTTCAATTAAAGTCAATATGTAAACAAATTATACTCTGGTCTTAAGTAATATAAACTTTTTTCTTATTTTTTAAATACTTTGATGCATAGAAAAAGACAAGTATAAGCATTGTGGGAGGATCGGGTTCATGAATTGGAATGCAAACAAGAGGCAATGATTAGGATGAAATAAACAAATAACAAAGACTAAAATACTAACGAAACTACAAATTTAAAATGAATAAATAAAAGGGTAACAGAAGTTTTTATTTTATATTTGGTGAAGAGAGAGAGAAAGATTAGAGAGAGATGAAAAAGATAGAGAGAAAAGAAGATGTTTAATTGGTTAAAACGCAGGCCGTGAACATGAGAAGCAGGTGTTAAACGGTGAGAGAAGAACGCAGAATATAAGTAGAATCGAAGGGAAAATAAAAAGATGGTGGAGTAATATATAATCATCCGCATATGAAACGACACACAGCGATACGCAAATTAAGCAAAGAATCCCACCCAAATTACTAGCAACAACCAAAAGATGGTGGGGTGCCCTCTGTTATCTATTCTCTTTCCACGTATTTCACTCTTTTTTCGTTTTTCTTCACCAAATACACGCCCTTCTTTATTCTAATTCTCCTCAAACCAAATCAAAAATCAATTTACCATCATCAACCAAACAATCCCTAACATCATGTTATTCACCCATATTCAATTAGTGAGTCATACAGAACTGAAAGTCTGGTCTGGTCTACTATGTAACTTAAAATAAGATTAATAACAATAATAAATATATCCAGACATTAGTCAAAGAGAAAGCAAAAAAATATTAAATAAAAACCTTTAAAAATATTATTATTTTTAAATTGGGGTCTTTAAATTACGGTTACGTAAGGCTTTGTTGATTGAGCAGCAGAAAGATGAGAAGGCAAAAATGGTCAAACATGTAACTCAAACTGTGGTGGGTTTTGTACTGTAGGAATTGGAAGACGTAAGTAGTTTTCTTCTCCATCTGTCTCTCTCGTGTATATCAATATTGTCGGGAAGTGAGCAAGTTCGTGCACCCCACCTTCTCTCCCACCCCACACATATATAAATATTATATAATACACAAAGCTACAAACCCTAATCACACCTCATTCTTCACCTTCTTCTCCCTTCTCTTTTTTTTTTTTGTTTCTCCCTGTTGACTCAACCAAAAACAATACTATATCACTCGCCTCTCTCCGATCTATATAAATACTTCACTTTCTTGTTACTTCAGTTTAGGTCGGTTCACCTTTCTTGGTTCGAGTCATGGCCAACCGGTGGTGGACCGGGTCTGTGGGTCTGGAGAACTCGGGTGACTCGATGAGAAAACCGGATCTGGGGTTTTCTATGAACGAGAGTGCGGTGACTGGGAACCCTGCGGGGGAAGAAGAAGAGGAGAAAGAAAACAGCGACGAGCCCAAAGAAGGAGCTATTGACGTGGCTACCACGCGCCGCCCGAGGGGTCGTCCACCAGGTTCCAAGAACAAGCCCAAACCGCCAATATTCGTCACGCGAGACAGCCCTAACGCGCTGCGAAGCCACGTCATGGAGATAGCCAGCGGCGCCGACATCGCTGACTGCGTGGCCCAGTTCGCGCGCAGGCGCCAGCGCGGCGTGTCCATTCTCAGCGGCAGCGGGACCGTCGTCAACGTCACTCTCCGCCAGCCCACGGCCCCCGGGGCCGTCATGGCTCTCCACGGCCGCTTCGACATCCTCTCCCTCACCGGCTCGTTTCTCCCCGGACCATCCCCTCCCGGTGCCACCGCTCTCACCATCTATCTTGCTGGAGGCCAGGGACAGGTCGTTGGCGGCGGGGTGGTGGGCCCGCTGGTGGCTGCTGGTCCAGTTTTGATAATGGCGGCTACGTTTTCCAATGCAACGTACGAGAGATTGCCGTTGGAGGAGGATGATGAGGAGCAGGGCGGTGGCGGCGGCTCTCCGCCGGGGATGGGAGGCGGTCCTGGCGAAGTGTCGTCGTCAATTTCGGTTTATAATGTTCCTCCGAGTTTGGGTCTTCCGAATGGACAACAGGTGAACCATGACGCTTATTCTTCCGCTTGGGCTCATGCTCCTCATGCCAGACCTCCTTTCTAAAGATCAACTTCCAAATTCTCAAACCAACCAATACTATATTACTGTTTAGAAGGATCATACTATCATATATCAAGCTTCCCTAGTTCAGTGAGTTAATTAATTAACTCCAGACTTTATAATAATAATAATAATAATTATAATATTAGTATCTTTATTTCTGTATATTTATTTATTTTACTATCCTACTTGTCTCACTCGAAGCAACCTCTCTGGGACACTGAGTCACCATGTTGCTTCTTTCTGTAGTAATCTAATTTCTTTCATTTTACCTTAGTCACTTTTAGTTTTCGCTCCACCCTCTCCTTCTATTTCCTTTCTCACATCAAACACTACCCTAGAATAGACCGCTCAAAAATAATCTTTATATTTATCAATTCAATATTCAAAAAAAAAAAAAAAAAAAAAAAAAAATTATCAAGAACAGGGAAGCCACTACTTCTTTCATCCTTGCAGATCAATCGTATTCCTGAGTATATATCACCTAAGAAACTGTTTTTTTCTTTCCACCAAATCTTGAACTAGCTATAGTATATCCAAATGAAGTATGCATAAATGATGAAATTATTCTTTTAATCAATTATTGATGGTTAAAATATTATGTTGTTTGAAATGCGTTTTAACTCTCATGAACACACGCATCGGTTCAGATATGGGACAATCCATCTAGGTTTCTTAATATTGTTTGTCCTTTTGCTGATCGATTGCTAGAATATATCGAAGCTAATCATTGCTCAATATTATTTGTTAATTAAACTTTATTCACTCACACAACACCCTTTACATAATCTGGAAAAAAAATATGTTTTCGCATTATATAATTCAAACTTACATTAACAACTGCTTAAATATCAGACAAATGAGAAATGTGACGCATTGGACATGCTTCTATGAATATACTCGTGCAATATACTGGTTTCCTTCTATACATATATAGCTGTAAACGAGTCTATAATAGGTGTTTGCAGTTTAGTTGTGGGACTCTTATTTGTCCCTTAGTTTGTTCTCGGTGAGTCCCTTGCTGTTATCAACATTGTCTGTGAGATTTATTTGTCAGATCGTGACATTGTCGATTTCTTTACCAATTTCTTCTAGTTCTTTCCTTCCTCTGTCGTTGACTGCTTTGCTACTTCTTCTTTTGCCCTAACCATTTTCATATTTGTTTATCTTTTATTCAAAATTTTCTGCATGTTTACAACTATTCAACAAAAAAAGACTGACAAAAAACGAAAAAAAAAAAAAGAGAAGTGAATGTTTAAGAAATAAAAAAAAAAAAAAGAATGTGACCAATGAATCATCATATATCATTTTTTTTAATAATATTTAGTTAGTATCTTAGTTTAGGTCTTCCGCAATCATAAAAAATATATATCCGTACGTACTTAAATTTA
>Ga0209489_105133_pt1 | contig 23214 bp, 15 predicted proteins | sample SiratrowhiteBW_FD_187527 | JGI IMG/M metagenome (GOLD analysis project Ga0209489, IMG submission 187527) | Root nodule microbial communities of legume samples collected from California, USA - Siratro white BW (SPAdes) (version 2) | ecosystem: Host-associated > Plants > Roots > Nodule | place...
ATATATATATATATATATATATATTAATTGGATTTCAAAAGCATCAAATATCTTCTGATTATATAAAAATATGTAATTAAAATTTAGGGTTAATCACATGCTTTTGCAGATTACATATCATGTTAAATTTTTAAAAGATTTACATAAAATTTAAATCTAATAATCTTATTGATTTACTGGGCACTTTAAAAAACAAACCCGTCACCTCTAGGCAATTTGCATCAACACAAGAACTTTCCGTTCGATTTTCCTTTTTAATTTTATATGTAAATATAAGTAAATAATTAAGAAGTCGAATGATAAGACATTGTATGTCGTCATATGTGGTTGAATATCCTAAATGATTTGAATTGATTTCATTATAAAGGTGATATGTACAAATTTTTGATGAAATATACCACAGTCACCTAAAAAAATAAGGAAAATATAGATTTAGAGACTTTGATAAGAAGTTTTCCATAAGGTTGGATATCGTTGAGCTTGTTTGACCTCCAACTAATTGCTTGGGTCTGGATGTAACTTTAAAAAGATTTTTCTGAAAAATATGGAGTTTAAAAGAGAAATTCTTTATTTGTATAAATGATTAAAGTAAACTAAAATAATTATGGAACATATATTTGGGTCAAAAAGAATATGAATTCGGCCTTGTAATTGAGCTATAGATATAATAGAATTAAAAGAAGGATGGTTTCTTTCTGCACCTCCATATGCCTTTTGTTTTTAAAAAGAATCTCATTAAATTGTGCACTATCTCATTTATTCTTCCTAGCCTTACTCTTCACTCTTCAGTTTTCACTCTCCGTCGCCACCACCATGAAGAGCTACCGTGAATAGTTGCCTGCCGCCATCAAGAGTTGTCAATGAGTCTACCGTCGCTTCCACCATTGAAGGAGATGGGGCACGCGGCATCGTGGGAGTGGGAATTTTCGTGTTTGATTTCTCTTCGGACTGTTGAATTCGGAAGCTGGTACCGAATATGGAAATAGCTTCGAGATTGAATATTTTGGAAAAGAAATCAAATGCAAAATCTTCCGAAATGGCTCCATCCAAAAGTTATTTCTGGATCCGGAAATAGCTTTTAAAATGGCTTAATTCGAAAGTTGTTTCCATATCCGAAAATAGTTTCCAAATTAAGTTATTTTGGAAGAGGTGGGGCGTAAAAATCCTCTTGTAGAATGTCTCATTTCGAAAATCATTGGGAGTGTTCACTTTCGAAACAAGCCATTCTGAAAGAAAAATTTGTATTCCAGAATAGCCTAATCCAGAAGGTTAAATTTAGCTTTCAGAATGGCCTGTTTCAAAATACAAATTTTGCTTCAGAAATAGTTTGTTTCAGAAGTAAATTTTCAAATTAACTTTTATAAGGATAAATAGGTCTTTTCAAAATGGGCACTTCGGGAAAATAAAAAATGTATAGAGGTGCAAGAAAAATATATGGAGGTACAAGAAGAAGTCGTCTAAAAAAGATAGTAAAGCTTATGTAACAATTAAACCCTAGAACGTCTAGGGTTTAATCCTTGACCACCATGGTGTATGCACACAAGCAAGGAATACAATTAACATGTGTTAAATGTTGTGCAAGCATGGAGAGTGTGAAGGCCACATGACACCACCTTAAATTTAGGGTTTTATGTTTAAATTTGAATTTTTTGAATTTTGGCTCCTTTAAGGCATAACCTAGCAATGTGAATAAAAGTCTCTTCTAAAAATAACTTAGAATGAGTAGAGAAATTATTTCAAAATTTGGCTCCTCTCTATGTTAGCTCATATGTGTGACTTTTAGCCTAGGCACCATCAAGAGTTTACCTTACCTCTTTTAGCACAAAAGATTAATCTTGTCCATTTCATCCTTTTCATGACTTTCTACCTACTTTCCATAGCTTCTGCATTGTAATGCATCATTCATAACTCTAGTACCTAAAATTAATAACTCTATGTATAGACCTATATCTTTGGTGGGATGTGTATAATATTATATCAAAAGTTTTGTCTAATAGACCGAGGAAGGTACTTCCCATAATATTATATATTACTCTTGGTCTGCGTTTATTCAGGGTAGATCTAGAATGATTAGACAATGTTCTTGTTGTAAATGAAGAAGTGAAAGAGATTCGATGAAAAGAAAAGTAGAGTGGTCATTGAGGTGGATTTGGAAAAGCTTATAATCTTATAAGTTAAGAATTCCTTTATATATCATGTAAGATTAGGTTTTGAAAGTAACTGGATAGGTTAGATAAAGGATGTATGAAATTCTAGTAAATAGGAGTCCAACTTATATTAAAAAAACAATTACGTGTAATTATAACAAAAATCCGTAGGTAATTTACTTACGATCCAATATGTAATTACCATTTATTTTTAATATTATTATTAAAATATTATTCTTATAATTAATTTTATTATAATTATTATTGTTATCGTTAACAATACTTTTTATTATTATTATTCAAATATTTGGTAAGAGATATTCAAAACATATAAAACTTACCACCACTACACTATATGGACTTTTAATGAACTTTTAATTATATTTTGATTATTATTATTTTTATTATGACTATAATAATATTAATAATGTTAATAATAATAATATTAATAATATTAATAATAATGTTAATAATATTAATAATATTGTTACTAGTTTTCATTAATAATAATAATAATAATAATAAGAATAAGAATAATAATAATAATAATAATATTAGGTTCCTAGTAGTTTTCATTATTTGAATTTTTTAATTAATTTTTTTTATTTTTCTAAAATGTTCTTTATTTACTTGTATCTCAAGTATTTTAAGTACTTGTATAGTAGGAATGGTACTAGTTTCATTTTAAACAAATACTTGTTAAAAAAACTAAGTTATGAATCAAATGACTTTTTAAAGTTAATTATTTTTGTATTGTATGTAGAGAACAATCATGTTACTTAAAGTCAGTTTGACGCTAAGTTAAAGATAAATTAATTAAGTTCTTCATATCATTATTTTTTGAAATAAATTTATTAATTTTTTATTAAACATTAATCAAGATTAAGTGTAGATTTGCATAACTAATAAGATTTATTATGCTAGTTTTGAGGATGGGTCTAATGAAGAGTGAGTTTGCCCAATTTCATTCCTATGAGAATAAACCCACAGGTATAACTACCGTTCATGTTACTTTTCTACTCACTCGTACTAAGTTAATCTTCGAAATGATTTTACAAGTACCCTTCCCAATGGAACTCCAGAAAACGTTTGACTTAAATTCTACCTAAACCTCATAAGACAATCCAAGTAAAAACGATCCCACAATACAACAAACTTCTCAATACACCAATTTCCACAGGTTCCATACATAAGGAACACCTTGTATTATAGTCAATGAATATTTTGTTATAAATGAAGAACTTGATAATGAGATAATAGCAGAAGATAAATGAATGTTTATTTAGTGTTTCTACCTTGAAATTATTTTCATAAAAAACTCTTTAATCATTATCCTGCCTGATTATTATTTGCCATTGCAATTAATTATGATCAAATCACCAAACATAACAGAGGAGAACGACAGAGTCCTCGTGTACAACCCGTGCAAAAAAAAACACCTTAATTACACATTATTAATCATAGATAATCAAATCATTATTTTTACGTGTGACAATATTAAAGCCATCATGAAAATAAACTTGTATTAAAAATTACTTACCCCCTCCCCCCTTTCCCGATCGCCAAAAGAAATTAGAAAAGAGCAGAAAACATCACAAATGAAACAACCACCACATAATGGAGCAGTGAAACAATATTTTTCCCTTTTTTCCTAACTTCTGAAATCGATATTATGAGTAATTTATACAACTCTCAATTTAACAAATATCTTAATAAAAGATTAAAAGAATCAATCTAATAATAAGGGCTCTTTTATGAATATCCGTTTCCAGCAATCCATTGACTTGCTCTAAGCTTTGAGTATACTCAATTTTGTTTTGTACTTTTCCCAACTCTTTATCGTAAAGATGGCAATCATCCAAAAGTTAAGGATGAAAAGGGAAAAAAAAAATAGAGAGAACAAATACATTGTTAAACTTATAAAACAAATACATTAAAATGAATATAAGCAAAGAACCTCATGGATTATGAACAAAATGAATGCAATGTAAACAATTGGATATAAAGTCATGTTGGAGCAATTTACCACCATCTTCTGAAGCACTTTTATATTTTGCATGCAAACTTGTGCACATACTCACAAATACAGAGACAAAGAGAAACAGAATTAATTTGGTGTTTCACCGGCAGGTCCAGGTCGTGCAGCCAGCAAAGGTTGAAGAGCTTTGACTACAATGCTCATGTTTGGTCTGAAATCAGATTCATATTGCACACAAAGTGCCGCAACAGCAGCCATCTGTAATTAACAAAGTATAGAGATGTCATCCATCAATATTGTTCTTAAATTGATCTTTTATCGTGAAGGACAGTTGTCCAGGGTATCTGTAGTTCCTATGAAGATTCTCAGGAAAAAAAATTGTGTATGGTTCCTACACTTTATATTTGTATATTTTCCTCTGCCATAATGAATACCTTTAACTAGTATTGAAATTGAGATCATAAACAACATAAAATTACTCTCTTCTAATTGCTCAACTAATTAATATATCCAACAAATTTCCACCTGAAGGGGAATGATACAACATTTTAGATTCAAAGTTTGGTCTTCTGCATATTTAGTATTTACTACCTAAACAAAATATAGAATTCAGTTGCTACCTCTAGTGAGCTGCTTTACATAGTTTTTCGGTTCATATGCATACAATTTCAAATAATATTTAAGCAATAGAATATTTTCAAGGACATGAATACTACGTTAGCAAGAAAATGGAAAAATAAAGTAAATTTTGAAGAAAAGTATACTAAATGACAGTAAGCACCTTAGCAACAGCTTTGGGTGGGTATTCTCCTCCTAGTCTTGTATCAACACACTGCCTGACTTTATCCTCACTGAGTTTTGGTGTAGCCTAAAACAAAAGATATCCATTGCTGTCATCAGTGTCATTAGCTAGGATTTTAGAGTCAACAATAGACAGCAATAAAAAGGTTTATTTTCTCCTCATTGTGATTGGAGTGTATTAGAGGAGGGGTAAAGATAAGATATAGATTAAATTAGTACCCAAGTAACCAGACTCTGCTGTCCACGTGGTAGTGTATGATCAACAGGTTTCCTTCCAGTCAGAAGTTCCAGAAGGACAACGCCAAAACTGTATACATCACTCTTAGCATTTAATTGTCCAGTCATTGCATATCTGCATCCACAATATTAGACAGATAGTAATTCAGCAGTCTGCCTGAGGCCAGGATGCCAGATATAATAAAAAGTTTGTTTCTCAAAATTGATACTATGATAAAGAGACAAAATTTATAGGAATTGGTAACGTCTGTTTAGTGACTTTAGTCAACTGTGACAAAAAGGAAATCGTAATCAACAGGTTTGTAATCATGTCTTACTCTGGTGCATGATAACCAAAGGTTCCAAGGACACGAGTAGAATGAAGACGGGCAGCCATGTCGGGAGCTTGATTTGATAAATCAAAATCTGCAATTTTTGCAACATCATCATCAAAGATTAACACATTACTTGACTTGATGTCCCGGTGGATAATGTGCGGATCAGCCTTCTCGTGCAAGTATTCAAGTCCTCTTGCAGCCCCTACAGCAATCTTTACCCTTTGTGCCCATGACAAAACTGGACCAGGCTGTGCTCCTTTAACACCTTTTCTGCCTTCATGAACAATGACAATTGTGAGAACATTTACATATAATAAAGTTACAGACTTGACTAAAATCTCTGAAGTGGTATGGTAATATTGCCGGTGAAGGCGACAAAAAGAAAATAAAACAATGTCAAAAGCCATAATCTCCTCAGTTCTTCTAACATAGAAAAAAAACTCAATTAGCCGTTTATAGATGTTAGTATTTTTCTAATTTGAACAAAGAAAAACTATTTACCATGTAAAATATCATGAAGAGATCCATTAGATGCAAACTCATAAGCAAGAATACGGGAGCTTCCATCAATGCAATATCCAAGCAACTGAACAAAATTTTCATGCTTCAGCCTTGACACCATTGAAACCTAAAAGTTTAAAAATAAGAGGGTTTATTGGAATTGAACAACTTAAAGACCTGACAAAAAAGTATTAAACCAAGAATGCCATATACTTACCTGGGCTAAAAATTCCTCATCAGGCTGTTTACTGGTATCCAACTTCTTGATTGCGGCAGCCTGCCCACTTTTAAGAACACCATAATATACTCTTCCATATGACCCCTCTCCAATCAGAGCATCTTGACCAAAGTTATCTGTAACTTCTTTTAGTTCATCTGCTGGTATATTTGGAACTTCAATGGGCTGAGCTTTAACCGGCTGAGTGCCCTGCTTTGCAGTTTCAGAAGCATGATAATTTCCATCATTCCCTGCATAATAAATTTATTACAATAACTTTGTCAAATTCAATTTCATGTAAAATAACAACATTATACAAATTAAAACAATGAAGTATTCATAATGAAGCTTTTCAATCACATATTACATGATCAATTCAATTGACATGGAATTATCACTCGAAGATGCAAGAATGCTTAGAGTAGCAAACTAAACATATATCACCCCTAATGCATTGCTCTAGCATTGTATGAGCCAAATTACCTGCTGGATTTTTTACTACATAGGGTCCTCCACTTTCAGCAGACTTCTGGAGTTCATCCTCTTCGCAACAGCTGAAACAACTCATGATTCTTTCTCACTGAAATATTTATTAGCCCATTAAATCACACTAAATAACAGTTAATTTTTAATCTTGTACGTAAAAAATATGCATCGATAAAGATGTCCGTTCCTACAAAATAACACACATCCCAGTGACAATTGCAATTTTCATCAATTCCAAAGGAAAGAAGGAAGGAAATAGCGCTGTTTGGTGTGGTGTCTGTCCATTTACAATGATTTCTAGTTTGAAGTATTTCAGCATAGCTTCATTTCATTTGCATTATATGGAAATTTGAATACACGCAATGCTTTAACTCATTTCATTATCAATTAAAAAACGCAATATAACATTTTCTAACTCTAACAAATACCATAAAATAGAAAACTGAAATTATTATATTCTAAATCATTTGCTAAATTTCATCATCCTTCAACAACAAATGATGTGTAAAAACTTCAAAGACGTGAAACCAGAGTTTGCGTCCAGTCCACTAGATAAGCTAAACGTTTTGGTTAGCAAAATCTCAATCGATACAGAAACTAAACCGAAAAGGATCGAAACAGTTTCCGCCAATCAGAGCAAAGTGCAACTAAAGCCCATGCTATCAGTGACAGATCAGTCAGCCACAGATCAGTGAAACGCAGAACAAGTTAAAACAGCCGAAATCAAATTTTGCCAGAAATATTAAAAAAAAAAACGTTCATCCACAAAAGGAGAACCGATCGCAAAATTGAAAATAAGACGGAGATATTATCTTCGCGAAGCGACATTGAATAGTGTGATAGATCGACAAGTACCTGAAACGAAATGAAATGACAATACAGCTGAATTGAGAGTGTAGAGGCGCGGAGAGTGACGGTGCAAGGGGAGGATCTCGCTTCCGAAAGCGGCGAAAAGAGGCGCAGGATACGCAGCGAGGAGTGCGTAGGATAAAAGAGTGGAAGAAATGCTTGACTCGCCTTGAGTTGGAATTATGGTTGGTGCTGTGTTCGAGAGTTACAAGTGTATTATTAGTTACAGGGTTTATTTGTTTTTATTACATATTCTCTAAAATACAACTAAGTATCTATCATGATTCATGAAGTATTTAAATTCCACTATTCAGCCTCTTTTTTTCTCCTTTTTACGTGTTCTGCGCCGACGCTGCTGGCCAGACTTGACTTGCCAGGCATAAACATTGCACATACCCCGCTGGGGTACACTTCCAACAAGTCTTGGCCTCACCGTGTTTGAGTGAACTTTAAGAAGAAAAAAATGGATATTTTTTTATAAGATAAGGTAAAATAAGTACAAAATAATATTTTATTTTTTTATCATTAACAACTTTTTCACAAAACTATACTGTAAAAAATGCATTGGTTCTTCAATCATTTTCATAGTTGAATGGAAAAATAAACTTTTATTTCGTAGGTTTTTAGTTAAGAGAAAAATTATTTAATCAGAATGTAAATTAATTAAACCATTAAAACTTATTGAATATATCAAGATTTTATTAGAAAACTAACTACCTATTTACAAATTTACAATGATTAAACAAATCATGTGCTCTGACAGATATTTTTTTTTTTTTTTCTCATCTTTTAGAAAGTAAGTTTGGTACATAATCTTTTCAAGATTATTCTAATCTATCCTTTCCAATATCTGACTAATGTAATCATACTTTAGAAAAGTTACATCCACTAAATATCTGTCATACAGTGACTGCTAACGTGTGTTTAATGTGTTCAAAATCGCGCGTTCAGAACTTCAACGTTGTCTAATTCATGACTTTGTCTAGATCAAAGATGACTGGGTACACTCAGCAATGGAAGAACTAAAGAAGTGCAACTCCTGCTGGAAAAAGAAACAATTTCTAGTTTTATGTGTCCCACTGACGCGTTTTTATTTTGTATGATAGTTAATGAAGTAATTTCCTTTCTTTTGGAAAAGAGTGTCAGACAATTTCCTCCCTTTTGGACAAGAGTGTGAAAAAATACAAGGAAATATGATTCATAATTTTCAACTTGTTATACAAGTTTTCAATGAAATTTTGATGATCCAAGCTTAATTCTTTTAACTAAAAATAAATAAAAGTTTCATGGAATTCCTTTTGTTTGGACTAGTATTTTGGATAGATTTTCAATTTAAATAAATTAATTTTAAACATAAAAAACCAAAATTTATAACTTATAATGATTCTTTTGAGAACATCAATGAAACAAATTTGACTCCTAAAATGCAAAATAAAAAATTACACTCTAAATATTCTGTTGAACAACAAACAAAAAATCAAATATAAAACAGAAAGAACTTGATTTTTCTTAAAATATGATCATAACTACTAAGAAAGAATTAGACTCTAATTCCATTCTGGAAAACTTTAATAAAAGAACATTTAGGTGTAAAATAGTAGTAAATAAAATTTAACATAAACATGATCATAAAGCAATAGGTATAAGAGATTCGTATAATGAGTGATTTTGAAAACAAATACCTCTATTCTTTTTGTTATTCCAATTTTGGATGTTTACAAATAAAATTATATACATAAATTACATTTAAGTCGTTATTAAGTTATTTCTAATAACTACATGATGTCTATTTGATATTTATGGAAGAGTCATCAAGCATTGGTTATGTAGAGGTTCATTGAAAAGTTTCAACCTCTCATGCATGTGACAAATAACTTCCTCCCACATATGTAACCCTCATCTTTATTATGCATTACCTCTATCTTGATAGAAAATTATTCCTTCTAACATTTAACATACAAGAAAACATATAACTTCGTCTTGATAACTTAAATTTAGATTTGAATCAACATATTTATTAAAAAATCTATCAAAAAAATTTGATGTTTATTTACCCATAAAATATTAGTTTGACTAGACTACTTCAATCAAAATTTACCACTGGTAACCATCACTCAAAGGTTTTTTGCCAAATATTTAAGATTGAAAGACGATTATAGAATTAAATAAAAAAATGTTATTTTCAAGACAACTATTGTCTTATCCATTTTGTCTCATTATAATTCCTAAGCAGGAGAGTATACCACTTAAAGAAGAAGGAGGCAAAAGCACTAAATAGGTGCAATTTTTTTCGATTTTTATCAAAGTGGTGCAAATTTTTTTTTTACGAGAATGGATAAGTCGTATACGGAGAAACTACTTCTTTACTTGAAATTATGTCACGTTGACACAACTTCAGTATAAAAAAATGCACTGAAGTCGTATCAACGTGGCACGACTTCAGTGCAAAAAAATGAACTGAAGTTATACCACGTGACACGGATTTTTTTTATCGCTAAAGTCTTGTTACTTTAGCATAACTTTAATTCATTTTTTTATATTGAAGTATTGTCAATATGATATAACTTTAGTTCAATCTTTATAATTTTATATTTGTCTAAAGTCGTGTCATGATAGCATGACTTCTTTATTTGAAGTCATGCCTCCGTTGCCTCACTTATCTATTTTCACAAAAAAAAAATTACACTTTTTTAGTAAAAACGAACAAAAAAAATTGCCTCTGTGTAATATTTTTGCCAAAAGAAGGAAAGTTGGAGGCCTGAAATTTCCACAATTCTCTAAACGGCCCAAAAGGTTTAGGAGGGTTGGGCAAGTTATACATATCACATATAAACGACAATTAAGTTTACCAAATCAATTAACAATTGAAACTAATAATGTGATAGTGTGTTTAAATAAAATGAAATCTAGATTAAACAATGTGAGAAATTTATAATAGATTCACAAACCCTTTTGATTTTTCAAACTATAACTAGATATTGTCTATCAATCATGCCGAAGCAAAACAATTATTGGGTTAATAATGCAGAAATTGTTCTGCTGGAAGATTTTGGTTTTTTCAACCAAATTACACTAATGGATGATGAAGGAATCGAATCCGTCACCTGGTGTCACGATACATTGCAACGTGATCAAATATCTCACGAATCACAAGTTAAGGTATTGAGCTAGACATGTTCAAGCAATAATATTGTTGCATTTCAAGTACTGGTTAAAAAAAATTAATAAAACAAAGAGTGTCACCTGGAAGGGATCCAAAACGGACTCATGCATGTTACGAGATCAATTGGTCAAGGAATTAGTGTGTTAATATTAAAGGAACAAAGCTAAAAAGATGGAACAGAAAATTTTGGTGTCTGTGTCAGCGTTATGTTGTCTCGTAGTTGGAGCGAATTGGGTTGCTGTGTTGTTTGGCAGATTGTAGTTATGGTGTGTGGTGTGGTTTTTTTTAGAGTAAAACTATAGGACTTTTGTGACTAAGCTAATGGCAGAAGCTAAGCAATGAATGGGTATGAGTGATAATATGTGTTTGATTTTATTTGTTTTTGTTGTTCACACTTGTATTATTGCGAATATGGACATCAGAAAAATTCATAAAAAAATGGATGAAGGAAACAGTGGAGAATATTTACGCGGCTTTGGTTGGATTTGTGGGCTCGCGAGAGATAGAAAAAGATAATGTTTTGACATAATGGAAAAAGTACTACTTTTTTCCATGGGTTCAACCCATTATTTCCATTTGCTGTTACTCGCACAAGAAACAAATTGAGTGGATCACTAGTTTATTCTTTCAAATTCATAATAATTGCTTTTAATAGAATAATAAAATATTACATTTTTATTAAATTTTATAGCCACACAGGAAATTTGTTAAGAAAAAGATAAAACCAGGAGAACTAGATCAAACTCACGAGAACTAGAACAAATTCATGAAAAAAAAAAATAAAGCAAATTACCAAACTAAGACATAATGATAATATTAAAAAGCAAAAGAACAAAATTAAGGGAATTCAACAAAAGAAAAGAAAAAAATAAAACAAATTACCAAACCAAGCCATAAGGATAATATTAAAAAGCAAAAGAACAAAATTAAAGAAATTCAACAAACGAGTTAGAAGAGATATATCTCTTATGTTCAAAAATAAAACCAACACAAGAAATAATATTCATTCTAATAGGATTTTTAGCAACTTTAGAATAACCATTCTTCGGTCGGATTTTTACACGTCTGAACGCATCTTTACAACTCACTGAATCACTAAGAAACCTCTACTCCACCTGATTCACCTACTTAGAAACCAACTGACACTTCTCCTCAAACTTATAAGGAGCAGCCTAAGTAACATGCACCCTTTAGCATCCGATTACAAACCCACAGGACATGAACTAGCAGCAGTTAAGTACAAATCAGAATGGCTAAAACGAAACCCCTAAACTTCCAAACAAGCAGAGACACTGTGGTATCAAGTTTAACTCCAACAAAAACCATTATTATCGTGATCATCATCAAATTTTAAGTTAGAAGCATTCTTTGAGAGGATATGGATACAAGACTTATAGAAGAAAACTAACATTTTTATGACAAAATCATATTGTCATCAATTCTGTTATTTTGTCTTTATGACAAAATCAGATTGTCGCCAATTCTATTATTTCTTTTAAAACAAAAATCTAAAGTTGTTAAGACATTGGAAAATTTTGTTGTTTTTATTAAAACCCAATTTGAGACAACAATAAAAGTGATAAGTGATAATGGGACCGAATTTTCATGACTAATTTTTTTATCAACAAATGAATAATACATCAAACTTCATGTGTCAATACTCCACATTACAGTTGAAAGGAAACATGGTCATTTATTAAATATAACAAGGGCTCTCATGATACAATCTTATTTACCCAAAATTTACTGGTCATATTTTATTATACATGTTGCTCATATTATAAACATGCTTCCTACACATGTTTTAAATGATTTTTCTCCTCAAGAAATGTTTTACAAAACTCCACCAGATCTTAATCAATTGATGGTGTTTGGATCTTTATGCTATGCTAGTACTTTGTCAACAAATAGAAGTAAATTTGATTCAGGGGCATCAAAATGTGTTTTTATTGGTTTTAAAAGTGGGACAAAAGGATATATTTTGTTAAATATTCAATCAAGAGAAATTTTGTGTCTAGGGATGTTGTCTGCTATGAACATGTTTTTCCATAGTAAAGGATTGAGGATACTAGCAATGAAATTGACATTTCAAACATTCATGATCAAATTCCTTTTATAGAAGAGCAACCTATTTTGAGTTAGCCCTCACAGGTCATTTTTGCACCCTGTGATAATGTTGAAAATAATAGTAATAATAACCATGAATTAGAAGATTGACCTGTTTTGAGTCAACCATCACAAGTAATTTTTTCACCTTGTGATAATGTTGATAATGACCATGGATCAAACATTCAGGTTCCAAAAGAATTTTGTTCCCATAGAGACCAAAACCTCAATGAAAATCATAAAACAATACAGTCAATTCGAATGAGTACCATAACAAAAAGACCACCTTAGTATCTAAAGGATTGTCATTGTAATTTCAATTTTTCTAATACATCTTCTAGAGTTAAATATCCTTTGAATTTTATTTTATCTTATAATAAATTATCACCTTCTTATAAATCTTTTGTTATGTCTCTTTATTCACATGTTGAGCTAAACACTTATTTTAAAGCTGTGAAACATGACTGTTGGAGAAAGGTTATAAATTGTAAGATATCTGCTTTGGAGTTAAATCAAACATGGGAGACTATTCTTCTGCCTAAGAAAAAAACTGTCCTAGGTTGCAAATGGGTATTCAAAATAAAATATAAGGTTGATGGGACTGTTGAAAGGTATAAAGCAAGGTTAGTGAAGAAGGTATACATACAAATAGAGGGCATTGACTACCTTGAAACTTTTTCTCCAGTAGCAAAGATGACCACTATAAGGTTGACTCTTTCTCTAGCTTTTATATATAATTAGGAATTGAAATAGTTAAACATAAATAATGTCGTCTTACATGGAGAGTTGAAAGAAGATGTATACATGGTTGCTCCTCCCAGATTGACTTCTATTCAACCAGGACAAGTTTGTAAATTAAAAGAAAGGTTTTATATAGCCTTAAGCAAGCCAAAAGAAAGTGGTTTTCTAAGTTATCATCCTTTTCTATTTCTACGGGATACTCAATTTATGAATGATCATTCCTTGTTCATTAATTCTTCTGAAGGATCTTTTACAACATTATTGGTGTATATGTATGATATAATTTTGGCAGGAAATGATAAAGAATAGATTAACCGAGTCAAACAAGCTTTGAATAAGACATTCAAGATCAAAGATCCTGGTGATTTAGGATATTTTCTTGGTTTTGAAGTAGCAAGAAGTAAGAAAGGGGCATGATGAATCAAAGAAAATATGTATTGGAATTGTTAACAGATGCAGGTCTTATAGCCTGCAAACCTGCAGTCACTCCTATTGATAATCTTGTTAAATTATCTTATACTGGAAATGTGTCGTTTCACAGATGTTCAAGCCAATTAAAGGTTGATTGGAAGACTTGTGTATCTCACTAATACTTATGTGAGAATTCTCATATATATTAAAAGAGCTCAAAGTCTTGGCTTATTTCTCACTTCGAACACTTTTGTCCATCTAAAAGTCTTTTGTAAGTCTTTTGTGATAATGATTGGGCCATCTGTAGTGATTTAAGATAATCAGTGACTGACTTTAGTGTGTATCTTGAGAATTCTCTTATATCCTTTAGATCAAAGAAGTAAGAAACAATATCAAAGAGTTCATGTGAAGTTGAATACATGACAGGCCACTGTTCCATGTGAAATTCAATAACTAGTTTATCTTCTTCAAGATTTCAAAGTCTCTTTTGAGTAGTCATCTCTTTTATACTGTGACAATGATTTAGCAAGATACATTACAACAAATCCAGTGTTTCACGAACGTATGAAAAACACATAGAAATAGATTGTCACATTGTTAGAGAAAAATTGAAGAAGACTCTCATCCATCTGCTTTCCATTTCCACCATAGAACAACTGGTTGACACTTATACTAAAGTGTTAAGTCCTTAGTCTTTCAAAAATATTTTTTTCAAGCTAGGTTTCATTAATATTTTTGCTCTTGAGCTTGTGGGGATTTCATAGGATATGGATAAAGACTTATAGAAGCAAACTAATATCAATTATGATATTTTGTCTTTATGATAAAAGATTGTCATCAATTTTATTATTTTGTTTAATCAAATTATCATCAATTCTTATTTATTTATGACAGAATATCATAATTATTGATATTAATTTCTTTCTACAAGTCTTATTTATTTATGACAGAATATCATAATTATTGATATTAATTTCTTTCTACAAGTCTTATTCGTATCCTTTGAAACATTCTCCTCCAATATATCTCCTTATATTTTAGAAATCAAACTCTGCATACCAGCAACACCCTATGAGAATTTCTCTTCTTCAAAAGTAACAGGTTTAGAGCTATTATTATTTGTCCCTAGAATAGAGCTATTATTATCTATCCCTAGAAAGCAACAACGAAAGCAATCAAAGGGGACTAGAATCTACAATATTCATATTTTTCATACTTATTATGGAACAAATTTTCATAAAAAAAAAAAAACAATTTAAAATTTTTTTGAAAAAGTCGAACCAGACTGTGAAAGCCAAGTCAAAGTTAGACAAGATATATTATATTGCTCAACATTGTGAATCATTAACAAAACTTAATATTCTTCTAAACTATCTTATTATATATAAAATAAGAGTATATTATAATTCATATATATATATATATATATATATATATATATATATATATATAATTTTGTTTATGCACATGAGAATAATAAAAAATATAATAAAATTAATTTAAATACATTAGTAAAGTTTATAAAATAAGTTTTTATTAAGAGTTTCATCAAAATAAATAATAAATTTATATACATGGAAAATAATTATAAAATCTTTTAATTTTTATTTAGAAAATCATAATTATAACTATGAAATTTTGATAGAAGTGTGTTTGGATAATAAAAATTAAAAGTTAATGCATATAAAGATATACAGAATAAAACAGATAAAAAAAAGTGTGCACTAAACTACACCTAAAAATTGTAATCTTATTATTATTTTCTATGGATACATTTTAATTAATTTAGTCTTAGTGAAACTGTAAATAAAATATTCAAATTAATTTTAAAATAAATAATGAAATCATAAAATAGTCTGTAAATTGTAAATTATTTACTTATCTAGTCTTTAAAATTAGAGTAATTACTTAATTCGACCACTAAACTTAAGAGAAAAATCTTAACATTGAATAGTTTGTTTTGTTTATACATAAGTTTAAAAGACTGATTTTTAAAAGAAACTTGAAGAATCCATATTTAGTCTAAGTTTCAGAAATTAAAAACAATTAATCTTTAAAACAGTATCAAATTATACATAAATTAATTTCGTCATTTATCTATGTTACTGAAAAAAGTATCTAAACATCCATTTTTTTTTTCAATTGCTTTAGAACAAATATTTCTGAGAAGTTCAATATATCATACTTACAAAATTGAGTTAAATATTTTAGACAAGTTTTTCGAAAAGAAAAAAAAATGAACTAATTTTAAACTCATACATAATTTATTTTAAAGAAGTTTTCTCATATTTTTTTCTTTTCAATATATGTTAAAGCTAATTTAATTTGTGAAATGTTTTTTGTTATTTATAAAAGTCATTTTCGATAAATTTATTACAACATATTCAAAGTAATTAAATAAAGTGACATTATATATAAAATCCACAAAATTAAGAAAAATAGATAATTGAATAATCACTGTAAATATTCTTAAATTGATAAATAAATAAATAATACGATATTTTGAATAATTAATCCTTCAATATTTTAAAGTTTGTAGCTTTTCATCGATAATGCACCAAATAAAAAATCGTCTACATATTTTACAGCACATGTTATTCGAATTCCAATCTTAAAAACTTGTATAACTCCTTAGAATATTATTCACATATCTCATAAATGTTATTATGAAGAGATTAGTTGGTAGTTATATAAAAAATGGAATCTCACAAATTGATTTTTTTTATCATATTTCCAATACATTATCAATCATAACAAATATATGAAGGATAATTATTATATTCTTATTTATATTATTAATCTTAAAAGGAAGGCTGCGAAAACTTATATATTAGCACCTCCAGCACATAGAATCCCACTTCTATAATATACATTAAGCTCATTAACTTCTTATTTTATTACTAACATGAGTGTTTAGGTACCAGTAGTTAGTATAAAACCATCGCATAAAATTTATTCAAAAAAAAAAAAATTATGATATTAAAAAATCAATAATACATTAAAGGTGTACATGGATTAGATTTGTTTAAGTTTATGCAAATCCACCATTCAATCCAATAAAAAAATTGAATTATCAGATCGAATTTTTACATTTTTTTCATTAAATTCAATTCAACTCGATCCAACTTTAATCGAATTAGATTATACTATATCAATTGAATTACAATTTTTAAATTATTTTTTTCTGAATTTTACATTTCAAAGCATACTTCTTTTTTAGTCAGTTATGATAATAAAAAAAACCTATATTAGGCCTAGCTGAGGATATTCAAAGAAATATTTGTGAAACTTTAGTTTTTCTTTTGTATCACAAAATATATAGACAATGAAGAAAAATATCAAGAGCATTAAATATTACATTTCAAATGATTACTCGTAAATAAAAATATACTAATTAGTTGACCAAGAAACTCAAATAAAAAAAAAAAATAAGATTCTACCAAACACTTCCTGTCATTAAAGTATTGAACCTTGAATTTAGTCACTATAAGTCAAGTTAGATCCTAATCAACATCATGCTAATTCATTTCAAAGTTTGAGTATGAGATATAGCGAATAATTTTAAAACTTTTTAAAGCTTTTTAATTCATCAAAAAAAAAGTTGTCTAACTGCTTAATATATGTTTTTCACATTCTAATATTAAGAAAATTTAAGTATTTAGCGTATTTCATATATTTAAAATATAACTCAAATATCTTAGAGATAAAAAGTTATCAGTAGATTAGTTTATTAAGATACATGATTATTTTATGAATCAAATGTTTACTTTTTATTATTTATATTTTTAGTATAATTTAATTTAAATGTCATTTATTTCAAATATATAAGTGATTTTATTAGTATGTTTTTAAAAAGTAAGGCCAAATTTTAGTTCTTTTATGTTGGTTTTCACTTTGAAAATGAGTGCCAATGTTTTTATAAAAATGGTTATTGAAAATAACAATTTTTTATAAATCATTTATAATTTTTTAATTCTTATTATGAAAAAAGTCTAAAAAATCTAAAAATGATGAACGTAAAATTGAGAAATAAATCATCTCTCAACTTTTCATTTAAAAATATGAAAAAAATCAATATATAATAGATTAATATAATCAATTATATATATATATATATATATATATATATATATATATATATATATATAAAATATAGTTGGTTATACTTATTTGCATATATGATTAATAGTAATTCTCACTCCTCATTTATCTCTCTTCCTCTTTCTTAATAATTTTCTCTTTTGTTTTTTTTAATTTTTTTTCTTCTAATCTTTATCTCTCTTTCAGAATTTGATCATATATACAAGTAGTTGAAATAATTTATAATTAATTATATTTTTAAAACATGTAAGTTATTGTTTATTTTGAAGAGACTTTATTATTTTTATTTATTTTGAATTTGTCATCAATCTTAGTGAAGTTAGTTCAATCAAATGTTTCTCTCAACTTAGTTAAGTTTATACTGAAATTTTGTTATGGTGGGATAATTTACTCTAATAAATTTATTGCTTGTATTGTAAGTTACTTTGGAGTAAGAAATATATGTAACGAAAACTATTTATGTTTTTTATAGAACCTTAGGTTAGATGATATGGATGTAAAAGTGACTTGGTCACAATATTTTAGTTTCTATACAAAGATTATGTTTTGTTTGAAAATTGTTTGAATGTTTGAAATTGAGTATTATTTGAGTTCTGGTTAATAGAGAATTGTTTTAGAATATATTGAATCGGATACTCTTGTTAAGAAGTTGATATAGTAACTAGATCCTGTATGTTATTATGGCTTTCCATGTCTTAGTTTGTGAGTTTGATGTGAATGAGTATATATATCGAGTTAAATGATAAAGGTTGAATTGAAAGGAGTAAAGGATAATATTTAAACAAATTATGGTTATATTTGTTAGGTTTGTCAACAATATCAAAGCAAGAAAACACAAGAATAAGATTGAAGAAAACACTTTTATTAACATCAAATGGTCTATATACAAAGTTTACTCATAATACAATATGTATTGTATATGGCCATCAAGTCTATATATATAGACCCTAAACAAAGTAATAACATAAAACTATTTAAAACACAACTCTAAGACATCTATAACAACTACGTACTATAAAAACTAACTCTACTAGATTGACCTTAGTAGACAGTCTTCTTCTCCTTCACATCAAACAGTCTAATCCACTATTTGACTAAACTATTCAGTAGACGGTGTACCATACATAATTTACAGTCAATCATCACAATTTTCTACCAGGACTCCAAATCATTGAAGAACTTCTAGCTTCAACTTCCTTTCTCTTGAAACAAAAAATTAACTAGCTCCAGACACCATCTAAACCTTGATCTTAACAAGAACACATATGATATATTTTCTTCTAAGGTTATCTTCTTGATCTTTACCTCCCCAAACTCAATAATATCTTTCACAAAATACAATCTAATTTTTATGTGCTTCGTCCTCTCATGGTAAATTTGATTAACAGCTAGATGTATGACACTTTGACTATCAATGAACAATCAATAGTCATGCGTAATACCTAACTCTCAAATCATCTCCTTCAACCACAGTGCTTCCTTTACCCCTTTTTGTGAGTGCAATATACTTTGCCTGGGTAGGAGATAAAGCCACTACAATTTGCAGATTGGATTTCTAGAAAATTGCAATACCAAGCAATACAAAAACATATCCAGAAAAGTTACTTTTTGGTATCAATGTTCCATGCATAATCAACATCCACATATCCTTTTATAACAACTTTGTCAAGGGTAGACCGTCCATACACCAGACCAGATGACATTGTTCCTTTTAGATATCTTAGCATCCACTTCAAAGCCTTCAAGTGAGCTAATTTAGGATCTACCATGTACTTGTTAACAACACTAAAATCATGAGTCAATTTTGATCTTTATAGACCATGCTATGATGCTACCAACTCTATTAATATACGAATAGTCTTCGTCTTCCTCCTTTCCTCCTTAATACTTGGAGATTGAGCAACTGAGAGCTTCGTGTGGTGTACTAAAGATGTTCCTAAAGGTTAAGATTCATGAATCCTAAAACTTTCAACCACCTTCTACAAGCACCCATGCTGGATAGACATAGTATCCTGACCATCTAGTCCTTTTTGTGTCCATCCTCGATATATGCCTTCAAAATATCTTTATATTGGCTATCTATAAAGATATCTCCTACATATAAGAGCAAGAACACCATAGACTCTTCTTCTTCTTCTTTTTTCCGAATGTAGACGCATCTATCATAATTGCACCTTTGGAAATCTGTCTGCCTTAAAAATTCATCAAATTTCTTATTCCACTACCTTCGATTTGTTTCAAGCGATACAATGATTTCTTAAAGAGACAAACCTTCCCCTCCTCTTCAATAAACTCCTTAGGTTGTTGCATGTAAACTGTCTCATCCAAAATACCACGTAGAAAAATTGTCTTCATATCTAATTGTTTCCAACATAGGATTGTACTAGTTAATAATAGACATTAAAGTCTTCATAAACAATGTTTTACCACAGTGAGAATATCTAATTATAGTTTACCCCTTCCACCGTGTAAAACCTTTCACCACCAATCTAGCCTTAAACCTCTAATCTTTCACACATGGTTTCCCTCCTTCTTCTTAAACACCCATTTGATCCTACCACCTTCTGGTTTCTTGGTAGATTAATAAGCATCCACATGTGGTTCTTCCTCAGAGACTCAATCTCCTCCTGCCACTACTGATCTTATGCATCTTTTGTAGCCTCTTGAAAGCTTATAGGCTATGAATCATCTATCTCCTTAGTTGGTGTCAAAGTATAGCTGATAAGGTCAGCATATCCAAACATGTATATAGGTTTGATCGTCCTCCTCTCCCTATCATGCATAAGTTGATAGTCGAAGTCAACCTATGCACGTTTAGGCCTTCTCGTGTAAGAGGTAGAATGCTGGTCAACATCGTTTAACGCCTTATCGTTTGATGTCTCTAGATAGTTTGATCCATTAGTAAAAGGCTTCACCCCAACATAGACTCTCTCCTTCCCTTTCTCTATATCTTTGCACATCATAGTCATTTGAGTCTCATCAAATGTGACATCTCTGCTCATGAAATACTTAGCCTTTTTAAGCTCCAACCTCCACAACTTTTACTTCTTTACACCTTCTACGTATCCAATGAAGATCACCTCACAACCTGTGTTTCTAGTTTTTCTTTCTTAACATGTGCAAGTGTCAAGGTCTTCCACTTCATATTTTCATAGGAGTCTTACAATTTAGAGAAAATAATGAACTTCTATCTATCAAGTACATGACTATGTTTGCAACTTCTCTGCATAATGTCTTAGGTAGTTCAACCCTTAGCAACATACATGTCACATTCTCCAAAATGGTTTTGTTCATCCTCTCAGTAAGTCCATTTTGTTGTCGTGTACCTGCAACCTCATATGCCTCTTTATAACTTTTGCCTTGGAAACCTTGTTAAACTCCTCTGAAACAAACTCCAAGTCATTGTATGTCCTTAACACATTTAGTCTGGTCCCTTGCAGATTATTTACCATGGTGTGTCACTCCTTAAACCTCTGAAAAGTTTTATTCTTACTTTTCAAGATATAAATCCACACCCTCCTCAAGTATTTGTCTGTGATGGTGAGAAAACAAGACCCTCCACCTTGAGTCTTAGCTCTCATTGGACCCCATAGGTCTTCATGAGCATACTTAAAAGGTCTATTGGACATATGCTTACTAGTCTCGAACTTCAATTTGTGAGACTTTCCCAATATGTAGTGATCACAATACTCCAATCACTTCATCTTATCACCTCCTAACATGTTTCGGTTATGCAACTCTACCAAACCCTTCTCACTAATTTGTCTCTTCCTCAGATGTCACAACTTCGTCTTATCTTGCATCATCTAACAGGTTACAAATGCATGTGTAATAATTGTTGAATCGTCTAAGATATAAGCCATTTTTCTTCTCCCCCTAGCAATTGTAGATGCTCATTTTATAATCTTCATCACTATTTTTTCAATCTTGATTGTTAAAGCAATATGATCAAACATATTGATTGACAAAATATTCCTCTTCAACTTTAGAACATACCCTCACTTCTTGCAAAAACATCTCTCAGTCATAAACATCATTAATTTGATAAACCCTATATCTTGCACCTTGCAGGCTTTATTGTTCCCAAAAAAGACCATTCCACCTTCTTTTAGTTTCAAGATCTCAAATAATCCCTTCACTGGACACATGTGATATGTGTACCCTGAGCCCATGACCCAACTCCTTTGTGTATCATAGCAAACTCGTAGCTATCAGATGCTACAACAACATCAACAAATTTCTTTTTTAAATGGATTTTCTTGTCTTTCCCATTTCTTTCTTATGTGGACATCTCGTCTTGAAGTAACTTTTCTTGTGCCAATTGTTGTACTCAACTTCTATCAAGTTGTCTGGTGAGTATAACTTCATTTTCTTCACCTTAAACTCTTTTTTTCTTCTTCTTCTTTGACTTAAACACATTCAAACTCAACAAATTATCTTCTCTATTAAACTCTTGAAACTTTTAAAGATCCTTAGTCCTTATTGAGGTTTGTACTTCCTTCAAAGTAATGGTATGCTCCTTCATGAACAACAAAACGTCCTTAAAATGTTCATAATTTTTTAAAGCCTTATCATCATCCTCCAACTTCACCTCAATGTTCTTCAGATCGTCCAAATCTTGTTGAAATCTGTTGGGTGCTCCACCATCATTCTTGACTTGACCATTCTAAACAAATACAGTTGTTACTTCAAGTAGAGTTTGTGTGCTAAAGACTTAGTTTTATACAATGACTTAAGTTTTACCCACATCGATGTAACAGTCTTCTCTTTCGTGACTTCTCTTAGTGTCTTATCACCAAGATACAAATTATGGTGTTTCTGCTTCTATTGGTCATGTAAGTCTTCTTCTTGCGAGACATAAACATTAACATGTTCATCTCACATTTCAAAATATTAGCACAATCTTGTTGAATAAAGATAACCTCCATCTTAAATTTCCATAATTTAAAATTCTTCTTCTTTGAAAACATCTCAATGTCAAACTTGATGTCTATTTTTTTAACTTCTTGACTTTCTAAATTATTAAATTAAATCACTTACAAACATTTACTTCATTTTTTACTTTTTTTTAGTTTTAAATAACTCAATTTTCTTTTTTTTTTATTTTTTTCACTCAAACAAAGTAGTATTTTTCTAACTCAAGTAGTAGGAAGAAACAC